>Ga0206677_10001940_pt1 | contig 18754 bp, 25 predicted proteins | sample M130m12015metaG_FD_155475 | JGI IMG/M metagenome (GOLD analysis project Ga0206677, IMG submission 155475) | Ammonia-oxidizing marine archaeal communities from Monterey Bay, California, United States - M1 30m 12015 | ecosystem: Environmental > Aquatic > Marine > Intertidal zone | place: USA...
GGGCTCCACGGATCTGGACTCATTTGCATACGTCCGTTTTCAATCCAGTACTTGTCATTCCAATCTGTATATTCGTCTTGTTGATAGTTCCACCAAAAGTCAGCAGTCCAATTGCCCTCGTCGTCTATTTCAAACTTGTATTCTGCATCCAAAGGAGCAGCATTACGTTCTCCCCATTCTTCGTATTCCCATTCTTTTTTAAATTTAAGATTTAATTTATATCCGCCTTTGGTACGCCAAACAATACGCAAGAATGGCCATATTTCATTTACAAGACTATCTGCAAAATTACTAATACCTGGTTTAATAATATCATAATCAAAATCTTCATAGTCATAGTTTACTTGTAGTTCTTTGTCTGGATCGTTAAATTCAATATCATAATGAAAGTTTGCTAGATTAGGTCTAGTGGGTTTACTACAAATCTTTTCTGTTTTAAGCAAGTCTGTAAAAATACTAAAACATTTCATACGTATTAGTTTATGTACAATACTTAGTTTATGGTCATTTGTAATCCAGTGATCATAATAGTAAAACGGTGACAAGTTAAACTTTTCAAAGTTTTGTCCTACGATAGTATCAACGCCTACACTAAAACCGGTGCCTTGACTGATAGCAATAAGCCCCTGATCTTTTACACGATATAAAAATGTAAATGTGTCTTCAAGTTCTTTATAACCTTCATTAGGAAATCCTACAATCCAATTGGTCATAGCATCAATGCCTACTGCATATCCGTCACGGAAGTTTGCTTCCATTTCTTCTACTGTGACTTTTTTATCCATTAAATCAAGCACGGGCTGGCTACCACTTTCAATGCCATAGTTGAGAACTTCACAGCCACCGGCTCGTAAATCTTTATAAAAGTCCAAGTCCATGCGTCCGTCACAGCGACAATATCCTGTCCAGTGTATATCCAATCCCTTTTCTGCTACGCCTTTTACAAATCCACGCAGTTCGTTAAGGTTGCCATTTACAAGACTGTCAATAAACCAAAACACGTTTGTACCGTGTTCGTAGTACATGTGTTCAATTTCTTCAACTGTGCTAAATGCATTACGCTGACGATATTTCCAAAAATGTGTTTCTTCGCAGAACGTGCATTTAGCAATGCAACCCCGGGATATTTCGCATAGCGCACCATTTGGAAACTTGTACTTGCTAAAGTCAAAATCACTGTAATCAGGCAACGGTAGTGTACTCAAGTTATAACGCTGATTTTCAGGTTGCCGTATAATCTTACTTTTTTCTTGTTCGTTGTATTGAATTCCTTTTTTGTTTTCAATACTTGCTAATGCTACTAATAGTGGTTGCTCACCTTCGCCGTTTACAACATAGTCAAACAAGTCATCGCCTTTAAAATAACTACTGTGTGTACTTGGGCCACCTACCATTATAGTGACATTGGGCAAACGCTTTTTAAGTTCCATTGCCATATACTTTGTAGGAGCCATATTGCAGTAGTACAATGTAAAGCCAACAACGTCAGGAGCAAAGTCAATTATCTCTTGTATCTTTTGTTGTAGTAAGGGTTCTAAATGCTCGTGGATATCTTTGTAGTAGTGTTCTTCTAGCCAATGCCAGTCACGCAGAGGATCCCAAGGATCAAAGTCGATGTTCCAGTTGTCATTTTTAAATTTGTCCCATGCATCTACATTGATATCGAAACTTTTTACATCATATCCTGCACGTTTTGCAGCACTGGCAAGTTTTGCTGTGTTGTAGGGAGGAAAACTTGGATCCCACTCTGGCAGCAAACACAAACACACTTTTGTACGTCTGTTAACTTTGTATTCAATCTCTAAGTTGTCTAACCCTTTTTGCACAGGTTTGCTGTACTTTGCAATAGCAGCAAGTGTAGCAGTGTGTTTGTCTTCACTAAACGTAGGACGCTCAGGCGCTTTTCTGTTTTTGTCAGACTGTTCAAAAAACCCCATTATATAATATCTTTCAATTCAGGAAATACATCAAAGACATTTTCTTTACGAATATAATCCATTTTATTAGTTTTCCACTGCCACATTTTTAGTTCGTCTGTTCTATCTTGTTCCATATATTGTAGTATATTTTTATAGTCCTGTATTACGCTGTTGATATTTTTGTCTTTTTCGTTTAGCGTATTGTTAAATTGTTTTAGATAATCTATGTGTTCTTCATAACGCTTGTGTACTTTTTCCTTGATCCACGGAGGCAATATACTCAAACGCATATATGTTGGATCTAGCAATATGTTGATACGTATGTTAGAAGGTTCTAGCAAGCCTTCTTCAATCCATTCCTTATGAAAATCACATATGTTTAATACATTGTAAACACTAACTGTAGGCGTAAGTTCAAAGTATACGTGTGGACATTGTTCAATCATATCACGTCTGTTTTGTACAACTTCGCTCCACACCATGTTTTTACGCAAGTATTCGCCTCTAGCATGATTGGCATCTAAACTAGCTGCTACTCTAACATTTTCAAACTTGTTCCAATAGTCAAATGCTGTTTTCTTTTTGTAATACATTTGTGTAAAGTTTGTAGTGTAGTCCATAGCTACATCACGTTTGCCCATTTCAATCCATTTATCTAGGATACGATAATGTTCTTCTGTAATAAGAGGCTCACCACCTGCCCAGTACACACGCTCTACACTGCCCAACAACGGCTCTAACTCGTCCATAAAGTTCAGCATATCATCACGCACTTTTAATATTTTTTTATGCCCTGGATCTCCATATGCTTCTTTGTGATCTTCAAACCAACTGCTACTAAACTGTGGTCCACAACTACGACATTTTAAATTACACAAGTTGCTGAAACGTATGTCCAAGTAAGACATATTTACTTCACCTGCACTGCCGTCGTCACTAGTAGCATCAACTTTGTCCCAATGATTTTTACCAAAGTTATCGATACTACCTTGACGTAGTGTACCCATACCGTTTTCTTCTAATTCATAACAACGTCTACATTCTTTGCTAGGAGTGTCTTGCAACATGTTCATGCGTAGCTCACGCATCTCCGGGCCATTCCATATTTCCTGTAAACTCTGTGTCTGTGTATCGCCTACTGGATGTGCAGGATCACTCATACAACACGGGTATGTTGTACCAGCTGGCCACATATGCAAATGTATCCAGGGCATCATGCAAAAGTGTTTGCTATTTTTTAATTTATCAGACATATAAATCCTTTAATTCTGGAAACACTCGTAAAAAGTTTTCGCCACGTTTCAAGTCTATCTTTTGCATTTCTTCTCTAAACTTTGGAATAAGTCCTGAGTCATCTTTATTATACATGAACTTTATAATATTGTCTATACCTTCTAGTAGAAACTGCCTACGTTGTGGAAATATTTTTTTCTGTTCATATAAGTCTTCAACATCTTGTTTTAGCATCATTAGTTTTTCTTTTGCAAGATCTTTATAATGCTTAGGCAATATTGTTATACTCAGCCACTCTGGACCAACCAGCACATTTGATAAATTGATATCGTGGTCTGTAGCTATCTTTTGATCAAACAAAAAGTTTAATATTTCACGTAGGTCCATAATATTAAGTACACTAATAGTTGGGTTTGGTTGTATAACAACACCCTTTTCATAACTGTGTTCAAAGTTATCACGTATCCAGCACAAGTTTGTAAACACTGTATCCCAGGTTTGTCCAGCTCGTGTATACTCTGCCTTAGGTCCTATTTGATCTAAGCTAACACAATAAAAAATTCTATCAAAATGCTGCCAATAGTCTTGTATGTGCTTGCCTTTTAAACTTAGGCGTGTTGCGTTGCTGTTGTATGTCAGTCTCGGTTTGAGTCCACGCTCTATAAGCATGTCTAGCAATCTATAATGCTGTGGCATAAACAAGCTCTCGCCGCCTGTAAAATAAATTTCTTCAATGTTTGGCAGCATTTCTTCAATCTCGTCCCACATCTCTGGATGATTGATTTCTACAATTTCAGGCTTACCTACATAATCTTCAGCCCATTTGCTGCTAAAGTGTGGACCGCAACTGCGACATTTCATATTGCATAGATTACTAAACCTTACATCAAAGTAAGCAAGATTCATTTGTTCTACAGTGCCGTCTTCCTGTGTAGTTTCTACTAAGTCATAATGATGATTGTATTCAGTATTAAATTTATGTCTATAACTAATAATACCTTGGTCATCATAATTGATACATTTTTCACAACCTTGACTTGGTACATTATTCAGCATACGTTTACGTAGTTCACGCATCTTCTCACTGTTCCATGCACCCTTGAATCCTGCTTCATTGATATTGCCTATAGGCATGTCCCAATGATATATACAGCAAGGATAAGCATCTCCGTTTTGCCACACACTCATATGTGTCCAAGGAGCCATGCAAAAATGTTTTTTAAACTCTGTCAATGTGTTATCTCGATTATGTTTTCAACTATTTTATTCCAACTTACTTTACGGGATAAAAATAATCTCTGGTTATGTAATAATTTATCAATATATTTTTCTTTGATTTGCCGTTTTAATATATCAATGTCTGTGTTGTTAATATGCTTCCACATCTGCATTGCTTGTGTATAATCCACTACACAATCAACGCCAAACAAGTCTTCGAATGTTTCATATCCTCTTGCACGTAATAAACTGTGTTGTTCAGGATTACCTATAATAAAAAACGGATGCAAATTCATTATTGCTTTATATGTTTTTTCTGTGATAAAGTTTTTTGTACTATCGCTTTCTGTAATCACACTCAACAAACTGTCATTGTAATATTGCTTGATGCTATCTCCGTAGTTTATAACCTGCTGTTTATCTAACTCATCTAACTTTCGAGTGTACATTTCACGCAACAAAGTCATCTTATAATCAGCATGTAGTTGCTGAGGTATACGTTTAATTGTATGAATAGACTTGGCACATTCGTTGTATTCTGTTTTGTCAATAGCAGGTAAATTATAACTTACGTGTCCTTGATCGTATATACCACTTTTTAATAAACTATACATCAACCAAATTCTATGCGGCTTGATATTACGATTTAAACACAAAAACTTTTTACTTGCATTATCTATGTCTAATTCTTGCGGTGTAGTAATGGCTACGTTTGGCAGTGTTTTATGCTGATGTATACTTACACTTTCCCAATAGTTTACTGTAATATACTTAATGCCATCAAGTGTCTTGTTGTGTGCTTCAACATCGCAACATAACACCAACACTTTACTGTACGGTATTCCATGTTTGTCAATTTCTGCCCTTAGTTGTGCTGTGCGCAATCTACATTCTGTGACACTAATCAAACAATAAAACACAGTTGGATCGTTTTTTAATAATTCTATTGTTTTAGCACTGGGTTCTATATCAACCCATTCTGGCATGTGTATTACATTTAAAATATATTTAGGAGCATCGTCTAATAGTTCTATTTGATTTACATGATAAAAGTTTTCATATGTAAATCCGTCAAAGTGTCCAAGTATTAGGTCTAAAGGCCGATGGTTCTTTTCGCCTGGTAGATCAAATGTTATACCGCTGTAAGGTGATTGCAGAATATTATCCACAAGAAAATAGCAATTAGACATACGTTAATTATACGCTATTTTTTAGATTTTGCAAGAAGTTTTTCTCTATGTGGTTCTAAATATTTTGCAACCATATCAAAGAATGTTATATTCTCGCCGGGTACATCGATGATAGTATCAGCCGGAACGCCTGCTGCTTTTGTAAATTCTTCAGGATCGTTATCTAATACTGCTTTACGTAATTCTGTTGCACTGCTCAATCTCGGTGTAGGTTTAACTTCAATATTTTTAAAGTTATATGTACCGTGTGGACCTTCTACTCCGTTATAATCTCGAACAGTTTTTGTCACCCATGCTTCGTCTGTAAACAGTACTAGTGTTGCATTAGGATATTTTTGATATAGTTCGCTCGCTAGTGTTAACCAACTTTGACTGAATACAATATGGTCCTTGACTTCGGGCATAATAGCTTCCATAGCAAGAACTTTAACTTGTGCTGGTAATGGATCTTTAGGACCTATTGTACTTTCGTTTGTACCAACATACCAGTATGTTTCTTTGCTAGCCATTTCCCATGCTGCTTTGTGTCCTTTGTGAGGAGGATTAAATCTTCCAAATATAAGTCCTACTGTTTCGCCTTGAGCTTCAAATAGTTGTCTCAGTCTCATTATGATCTCCTAGTAGCTACAGTTAAACCTGGCTTGCCTAGAGAATACTTTTCGTTTTTATCATTTACCACACTGTGAAAGTCTAGCTCATATACTGCATTTTCATATTCATCGTAGCTTTGATTACCTACATAGTATCTGCCATTTGCTACAAGTTCTGCACCTTTGGTTTGACTAGCTGTCATTCCCATTGCTAACAGTCCATTTTTGCTTCTAAAGGCAGTGGGCTTAAACCCCATTTGTGCTAGACTTTGCGGATCGTCATAGTAAGAACTATTAGCAACAACTAGATTTGGTCCTTGTACGATTTTTGCATATATTTTATCTATACCTGGCTCGAGTATTTCTCTACTAAACTGTGCATTAAAGTCAATGGTTGCATTGCCATCTACTTTTTCAGCTGATTGCTGTCTGCCGTCTATGTTGTCTTTGATCATGTTAGCAGCTTGCTCAGGAACTTTGCCAGCACCACGGAATGCTTCTTTTCCAGCGCGATCATATGCTACAGCCATATATTGGTTTTTTAATCTAGGCTCTACACTGATATAGATTGTATACCCTTTGTATTCATCTGCTTTTTTAAACTGTTTACTAGTTCTAATATCGAACTCATTTAACGAAAATTCAAATAGTTTCATGCCGGGGTCCACCTTTTTCTTGGTACTAGTTTTACATTGCCAAACTTTTTATTAGTATCGGCATAACGCACACGGCCTTCGCCGTTGGTATCCCAAATATCACCTTGTTCGCCTTCTAGTTGATCGATAACACGATCTTTCATACGTTGTATCATTTTTACTAGTTCAAAGATAGCACTTGTAGCACCTTTGAAGTTAGTGTTTAATTCTGCTATCTTAGCTTGCTTTGGTTTACTTACTCTACTTTGCTCTAGCCACTGAAAAAAGTGTTGATCATTTAGACTATCTAATTGTTTTGCTTTTGCTGTTTGATTTACATAAGTGTAGATTATATTCTTTAAATCTGCAAGACCAGGAACACCTGCAAGGAAGCCATCTATTTGATCTTTATGCTTTTGTACAAACCCTTCTACACTTTCGATTGCACCTAAATTTACATCTACTTTTTTACTGTTGTATACAGGTCCTAGCACAATGAGATTTGGATTGTTGTCAAATGCACTAAAATCTTGCATCGGCTGTTGCGAGCTATCTGATGCACCAAACTCAGGAAAGTATGCATGTCCAACTACCATAATATCTGCTGAACCGATACGTCTGCCTAGTTCGCTGTTTGCACGTACATGATAGCAAGTTTGTGATTTTGGGTTTGGACAAAATGTATATACGCCGTCTTGCTGTTGCGGAGGATCTAAAAACAATCCATCAGCATATACAAAGCCGACAAAATCTTTTGGTGTTGCTGCATCAAAGTCTTTGTACAGACTTGCAAACTTGTTGCCAAATTCTTTACGTGCTTCTACTTCTTCTGGTGTTTTAGGACTACCTGACTTATTGATAATAAAGTCTGCTACTTCTTCCGGTGAAGTTGCGGCAGCACCTTTGCTCCAAGCATTGTGTCCTGCTAATACAAGAGGACCGTTGGCTTCTGCTCTGCCCCAATATATCTGCGGATTACCATCCCACTTCATGCGTATGCTGTTTGCACCGCTTTCACTTGCCATGTCTTTTAAATGTTCTAGTGCTTCAATAGTTCCGTCACTGCCATAAAAGAACACAAGGTCTTCCAAGTGGTTAAACGCTCTACCTAATTGTTTTGCTTCAACTAGTTCTTGGTATCTCATCTGCTATCGGCCAATCTGTTTATTAGTTCTACAATACGATTGTGATTAGCATCAGCAAGTGTAATTACATTCTCGGTCTTTGGGCCCCAGTTGCGATCTTGTTGTAGCTCTGCCATTAGTTTGTCTTGTACATTCTGTGGTAGTGTAGCAAGTATACTTTCTAAACTTCCTAGGTCTGCTGCACTACGATTATCGCCTAGCAAGATTTTTGCAATTTGATCTAAGTCACTAGTAAGGAATTCTCCGGCTTTGCCTTGCTCGTTGCGTTTGAACAAACCTTTCCATGCACTCCACAACAAGCCTTTGGCTTTTGCAATTTTACTCATTGCTAGTTGTTTGTGTATACCTTTGTAAGGACTGTTAGCTGGAATTTGGTGTGTATGGAATTTTGCAGTATTAGCTGCATCGCCAACAACCATAATGTCTAGCTGATGACTTTCAGTACCAAGAGGCATTTGTACGTGTACATTAGTACCAATGACTTTTGTATTATATCCTTTTTGGGTAATATATTCTGCTAGTGCTTGTTTTGCTTCTTTTACATTTTTACTATTGAAGTAAGTAATTACAGCATTTTCGTCTACAATCACATCCAAGTCGCCTGAGCGTTTGCCCGGAGTAGGAGTTGCTGCACTACCTACTGGAATACATTCAATGCCTGTTCCTTTGAGAACTTTGTTGTTTACATCGTCCAACAATTCTTCTATAGCATTGTGATCAAAATCACCTGTGCCGTCAAATACTTTTCCGCCCATACTAACTCCTTGCTAGTGTATTTAGTATTTTTTGCTTCACAATGCTAAAGTCTTCATCTTTGACACTTAACTTAAACAGTATACGGTCTTTTGGATATTTGTCAACCGAATGTGTGCGGGTTGTGTTTAACAATGCTGTACGGTAATAGTATTCATTTTCTCCAAAACGTACAGGGGCAGCACCTTCACTAAGCAAAAAGTTTATGCTGCATGTTGTATCTTGGTCAGTGTGTGGAAATAAAATAGTATTTGCTTTTAGCACATAGAACTTAGGAATAGTATCTATATCAAAATATTTGTTTAGTTTGTCTGCATACTCTAGTTCTATGTCATTGAGTATTCGCCAGTTGTTCATAACAAACCTACCGAAACGCTTGTCGCTGTAGGGTTGGGTATTGTCTTGATTCTGCTTCCAAAAATCAAGTAGTGTTGACTTGTTGAAATCAAAATCAAAGACTAGTATGTCTTTGTTATTGATCACTTCTTTCTACGTTTCCTTTGGATCCACAATGCGGACAATGGAAAGTAAATCTTTCAATTTTCATTTTTTCCATTGTCGCATAAGTGAACCAATTTTTACATTTTTCACAAGTAAGATGCCAAATTACTTCTTTTGTTGCTTTAAACAATTTATACCCTTTTGAAGAAACCTTCTTTGCTGTGTATAGCAGTCATAAGTTCTTCCCACATATGTGGACTCATTTCAAGAATAAATTCAACATCTAGGTCTTCATCGTCTTGTGTGATGTACACGATATCATCATAAGCTCTAACTTTGATATCACCGTGTACACCTTTGTCATCCATTATAGTAATGGCTATTTCATCGTGTTCAAACTCTACTGTATACATAAAAGTATTTAGTTAGCAGGTTTTCTCACTTTTGTTAATACGACTAATAATACAGTGGATACAATCAATCCAGGTACAATTGGCTCTACAAAGTTGTAAACACCTAAGTCATATGTAATGCCGGTAAACAGTTTTGACTCTTTGAAGTGTACAAACAAGATCCAAATAATACTTGTAATACCGCCTCCAAAGAAACTAACCAATGCATTAGTACCGTTTGTAAGTCCACGTGCCATGCCAATTACGTTAGGCAACATTGCGGCACCAATAACACCAAAATATAGTGCTGTGGCTCTTGCAATAATAGCAGCCTCACCGTTGAACGCAATTGCCATATACAGTGCTAGAACAATAACTGCTACCATACTAGTATACGCAACTGCCAACTTTGGCTTTTCGGTGCTAATGATATCATTACTAATAGTTGTACTCAACAAGTGCATCAAACTGTTTAATGTTGTAAATGCTGCCGCTAGTACTGTAAGAAACAATGCTCCTGACACCCAAGCTGGAAAGCCTGTTTTAATCCAATATGGAATAACATTTGCTGTTCCACCTGCCGCTTGCATTACTGTAGTACCTTCTGTTGCATATGTATAACTGTTAGCACTAATAGCTGCCACCATAAAACTGGCAATTGCAAGTGTAGGAATAACAACACCCCAACGAGCAATAGTAGGAAAACTTGCAGAATCTTTAGCAAGCATCCATCGTGTTTGCAGTTGTGGCAATGTCACAAGACCAAACGGAATAGTAAACACACAAAGTGTCACAATCATTAACCAACCTCTACTAAAAAATTCAGGGAAGCTGTTAAAGCCTGTAAATCCGAGTTTGTAAAGTCCGTCATCTGCAGGAACTGCTGACCAGGAATTTACTAGGTTATCCCAAAAGCCCGGCACTTGCATGTGTGAAAACACTGTAATACCTAATACAATTAAACTACCTACAATAACAATAATGCCTTGTACCATATCATTTCGTACAACACTTCTCATTCCACCATATGCAATAGTAGCAAATACAACAACACTGAAGCCTACGACTGCTGTCACAAAGCCGATGTCAGTAAACGTTGAGATAAATTTTCCTACTCCAATTAGTACTGCCAGGCAGTAAAATGGAATAAGACCTACTGTGATTACAGCAAGTAGTTTTGATAAAGTCGGACTATTGTAATATTTGCCAATCATTTCAATATAGGTTTTAGCACCAATACGTTGATTTGCTTGCCAAACTTTCGGACCAATATAAACTGTTCCTAGGTAAATTAAAATACCTTGTGGAATAATCAAAGCAAGTGGAATTGAAAATCCAATCCATCCTGCTAATCCACCAAAGCCAATTAGCGCACTTGTAGAAACAAGTGTTGCACCATAGGATAATCCTAAGCTGAAATTACTATCAGCAGTTGTTAAAAAATAGTCTTCGCCTTTTGCTTTGTAGGCTACAATACCTACTGCTGCTACGAACAACAGCATTAAAATTAAATTCATTTGAAACTCCTTTGAAATTTAATATTGTGTAAACTATAACATTTTTATAATAAGAAGTCAACTATAAAATGGTAGTCCCTACGGGAGTCGAACCCGTCTTTCAAGGTTGAAAACCTTGCGTCCTAACCGATAGACGAAGGGACCATGTTTGGCTGGAACGATAGGACTCGAACCTATACTCTGCGCTACCAAAAAGCGATGCATTACCATTATGCTACGTTCCATTGCCAGTAAATGGTGCTCCGAGAGAGACTCGAACTCTCACGCCTTGCGGCACAGGTACCTAAAACCTGCGTGTCTACCGATTCCACCATCGGAGCATTATCTTCTTACTCGACAGTTTGGACAAAAGTCGTTGCTGTCAAGTTCTGCTTTACATTCTGCACATTTGTTTATCATACAGTACTTAGCAGTATAGTTGGAGCGGGTAAGGAGAATCGAACTCCTGTCTTCAGATTGGAAATCTGTAATAATACCATTATACGATACCCGCATTGTCTTGGCACAGGTGGAAGGAGTCGAACCCTCTCTGTCGCGGTTTTGGAGACCACCGCTCTACCATTGAGCTACACCTGCATATTTGGCAGACAGGGTGGGATTCGAACCCACGGAACCTCTCGGTTCGCCGGATTAGTAATCCGGTGCTTTCGGCCACTCAGCCACCTGTCCATATAAACGTCTCTGCTTACTTGTTTAATATAGTACATTACTTATCAGAAGTCAACCTCTGAATACGTGTTTTTTGTAAATAGTTTTATGATATGGACAGAATGGGATCCCCTAAAGGAAATAATAGTTGGCAAGGTTTATGATCCTGCTGATATTGCACACATAGAAGATGTAGAATTTCGCAACGGACTACAACGAATATTCGAAGAATCAGAAGAAGATTTTTGCAAACTCACAGAACTATTTGAAAGCTATGGTGTACAAGTACATAGACCACGTTGCGAGTACAAAGGTGATTTCCGTTATCCTGCTGTGTGTCCACGTGATATGCACGTTGTATACGGTGAGCAAGTTGTAGGCACGATTGGTGGCGATCCAAACAGGTTTTACGAACGTTCGCATTACACAGACATAATGTGGAATCACCTCACTGATAGACGACATAGTGCTATGCCTACACCTACACTAGGCAGCTTCTATCAGCCATATGTAGCACACGAAGGTACTCCGCTGTATCACGCTGCCAACATACTCAAATGCGGCGATACGCTGATACACACTGCACCATACAATGACAGCACATATCCAATCACTAGGCAGTTTGGTAGAGGTACGCACACAGGCTTAGAATGGATCAAGAATGAAATAGATGCCAAGTGGATTGGCTTACACGAAAGCGGTCATGCAGATGGTAAGATAGCGTTAATCAAGCCAGGCTTGCTTATGTGCTGGTTGCCAGAGATGATACCGGATGAACTAAAACATTGGGACTATATACAAGTGCCCAAGCAACCTGTGCCAGAGCAGTTTTGGCAAAGCAAGATGCAACCAATACGTGCTAAAAATGTAGCAACGTGGTTGGACAGTTGGATTGGACATGTAGACGAAACCATATTCGATGTAAATGTTGTAAGTGTATCTCCAGAGGTTGTAATCACCAATGGGTATGATGCTGACATTGCTGCTCAACTCAAACGTCACGGAGTAGAAATGGTTCCCTTCAACTTTAGACACAAGTTCTTTTGGGATGGTGGATTGCATTGTATAACATTGGATTTAACCAGAGAAGGAAAGTGTGAAAACTATGTATAAAGTTGTAATGAAAACACCTGAAGTGCTTGTAGTAGATGATTTCCTGCCACAGGAGAGTTGGGATAGATTGCTCAATCAAGTGCAATGCGATGAATGGACACAGAGCCAACCTGACGACAAGTACTGGCACATCACAGACGGTGCAAACTACAAAGCCAGCAAACGTTTTCTCCGAGATGCACCATTCAACGACAACTATGACATATGGGCAGATGCTATACGAGCATTTGCAGACAGTGAACCAGCACAGGAATATGTAGCAGGCTACACAGACATTGCTATGCGCTGTCACGGTTATCCTGTAGGCAGTAAGAATCCTTGGCACACAGACATGGGCGGTGTCACCTACAGCTATTACTTGCACAAGCATTGGCAAATCAACTGGGATAGTATGTTGCTGGTGTTGCCCAAAGACAGTGTGGAGTACAAGCAGATGATGCGCAAACTGCCGGGTACAAAACAACAAGACACATACGCTGGCACAGGCACACTAGAAATGTTTGAACAAGCAGAAAAACAAAAAGGATTGATTGAACATGGCATGGGTTATTTTGTAGCACCCAAGCCCAATAGACTTGTACTGATAAACAAAAATGTAGTACATGGCATAACTAGGGTAGACAAGGACGCAGGTGAAAATGTAAGACTTACTATGACTGGTTTTTTTAACTTTTTCAAAGCACAGGTGGTAAATGTTTAGTAGCAAGGCATTAGAAATCAATGACTATGAAGTAAAACAATTTATTCAAAAGTTTAAGTTTAATTGTAATAGTGTGCATAGCCCTGTTAATTTTGTAAACAAACACAAACAATGGTTAAGCAATAATACTTTTTACACACCAGGTTTAGAAAAATTCAAACACGGATATGTAGTAGCAGGTTGTACTGAATCATTTCACGAAGTATATAAAGAACACTGCTATGTTTTAAAAGACGAGTACACTTACCATAGAGATAGTAGCATGGCAGTAGTGTGCGATATAGATAGCATACCCCTACATAGTCGTTTGTTGATAAGTTTTCCTTTTGCCGCAACTGGAAATTTACACAATGATTGGCATTATATTTTAAAAGTCTGCGAAGAAAAAAGCATACGTATTTTCGTTGATGCATGTTTAGCAGGTGTAAGTTTGGGTAAACTCGATTTATCTCATCCGTGCATAACGCATGTGGCTTTTAGCTTTAGTAAAGCATTTGGTACTGGACATATGCGCACAGGAGTTGTATATACAAATACAAAAAATACTCCTGCAAGTGTACGTAATACACATTTATATTTAAACCACATGCATATGGATTTACATATGAAACTAATGACAGAGTTTGATAGTGATTATATATTTAAAAAATATAGAATGAGTCAAATAAAAATATGTGAAAAACACAGTCTAACTCAATCAGACTGTGTTTTATTTGGATTAGATAATGGACGAAAGTGTATTACTCGTGAATTGGAAAGTCTACAATAGTATCATCGTCAACAATAACAAGTTTTGGTTTAGCGTTTATGTTATCTTCTTCTTCTTGAACAAGTTCTTCTAAAATATTTGCAACTTCTTGATCTTCAAAGTGCAAATACTTTTCAATAACATCTAGACGGCTATCAATCTTGTACAACAGTTCAAGCATTTCGTCCATCTTAAAACTACTCATTTTGCTCTAAGACTTACTTCAACAGGAATACGTTGTCCTAACGAATAATTGTTGTATGTGTAAGCACTACCGTAAATACCGTTCCATTCAAATGTAATACGATAATCCTTTACACTTGATGTTTCTTCACGCATCATAACTTCAGTACATTGACGTTCTACTCTATAACCTGTCACTACTCTGCGACCGTTGTTGTTTTCAGCAGCAATAATACCGCCTAACACTGCGCCTGCGGCAGCACCATTATCTTTACCAGTAACGCCTTTGCCTAGCAATCCACCAATGATCATACCACCTAGTACATCTCCGCCAGTTGCTCCGCCGCCTCTGTTTCCATAAACTGGAACTTCAACATCTTGACAACTAGTACGTGGAACGTTTTGATATGATGTTTGATAACGTGGTTCAATTTTTGTAATTCTTGCATATTCAGTAGCCATTGCACTGGTTGCAGATGCAACTAAAATAGCAGTAGTAATAAGTAATTTTTTCATTATGCAAACTCCCTCTGTACTTTTGCATGATTTTCACGTGTAGTAAACCCAACGCCGTTTAAGCCGCACCAAACGTATCCTTGATCTAGTTTATAAACTTCATATGCTTCAAGCACACTTTGTTTTTCATCAAAGCCATTATCAATAGCATCAACTAGCCATTCAACGGTTTTACCATACCAAGCAGCTCGATTAGTTAAAATAGTCATTGCACCTTTAATACGCATAAAACGCTCCTTTGTTTTTACTTTATACATAGATTATAACATCAAACAGTATAGTTGTCAACCTTTTTATAGCAAACTATCTAAAAGATCAACCTCTTTTTGATAAAATCCTGAAATTTGTAGTGTAAACTTGTTGTTCATGCCTGCGTTGGCACTTAGATGCAGTGGACGACTATCCCAAACAAACCCGTCTCCTGCACTCCAATGTGTACTAGTATCCCATGTCTTGTCATGTTTTTCATATTGTATAAGATGTCCAACTTTCCAGTCTTCTAAGAAAATATTGGCACGAATTTTTTTTCTTCTATCATCAGGATAGCGTTGTTTAATTTGATAAAATGTATCTCTATGTATTGGAATAATATGACCCGGTGGTTGCAAAATACTACTTACAGTGACAACCTCCATGTTGAGCTGTTCGCCAATACTATCAAAGTCTACTTGAGTATTGTCCCACCATAGTTGACGTATCATTGTATTGCCAATATCATAACTATCTGGAAAGCCGCCGTAGCTTTCATGCACATCTTTTAATTCATTAACTTGATGAGTAATACAACTACCACTATGAACACTGTAATCGGCATTTATAAATGGTTCTAAGTCGTAGTCTAATTTTACAGGATAGATCATTTATCTTCTTTCCAAAACTCACCTAATCTTACTTTGTAATCTTCCTTGGCAATAACTTCTACTTCACTTACACGGTCATATCTAAAACTGCGGAAGCCTTGTGATTCTATAGCCCATACTGCACAAACTTTGTCTGATATCTCACGCACTTTCTTTTGTGTGATTGCATCATCTTTTTTGGCAGGTGGAAGAAATGCTGGAATAAGTGTACAAGGCATCTTGCGTTCATCGCCATTAAGTTTTTTAAAAGTGACTACGCATACATCTTTTGCTAGTGTTTCCATTAACTGTTCACGTGTAGGAATACCTTTTAGATCAGCTAAGGTCTTATGCACATCTTCTGTTGTGGTCATTGATTTTCTCCTTTGCTTGTTTGTATGTTATTTTTGGGTCTCCCCGTAAACTCAATACAGCTCTCCGGTTGTCGTTGCCTGTGTTATTGCTTCTGTGCATAACATCAGTTCTAATTAGTTTTATACCATTAAGCACATTACTTTCGCTTACTTTATAATTATTATCAAACCACTCTGGTGCTAAAGCACTGCCACCGGGAACACTTTTTTCTTTACCGAAGTCGTTGTCTTCATCTGCAAACCATTCATTTGTACCCATATCACAATTTGCAATAGGAATATTTATCGCCCATTGTCTAAGGGTATTGCTGTCTGCAACACAATCTCTGTGGATCATTAATTTCCTTTGAGGATTAGTGACAAATATCCTTGCAGTTTCTAATGTTAAGTCTAGTGCTTCCATAAGAGTGTACACTGGCCACATTATTTCTTTTGCAGTAATAATAAATCCAGTCACCACTGGTAAAATACGTTTGTCAGCGTAGTATAGATCCTTGTCGTCCAGTTTGTGTCCGAACTCCTTCCAATAGAGATCGTACATGTTAGGAAGACTAAAATCTATACCTACGCTATACTTCACCTTTGCTCAACTACCTTATCAGCAAATCCGTTTTCTACCGCTTGTTCTGCACTAAGGAATGTATCATACTTCATGGTATCAAACAATTCGTCATATGTCTTGCCTTGACTATTGTGTCTTACATATAGTTCTGTAAGACGTTGATTAAGACGTTTGCCTTCTTCAAAACTACGAATAGCATCTTCCATCTGTAGCTCTTGTACATGCACACTACCACTAGTGCCTCTTGTTCCACTACTTACTCTATGAATCATTGTGCGTGATTCTGGTAGTACAAAACGTTTTCCTGGGGCACCTGCCTGTGCTAGGAACGAGCCCATACTTGCTGCCTGGCCCATAACAATAGTTTTAATATCGGGCTTGATAAACTGCATAGTATCGTAGATAGCAAGTCCTGATGTCACACTACCACCTGGGCTGTTGATATACAAGTTAATATCTTTGTCAGGATTTTCTGCTTCTAAGAATAGCATTTGTGCTACAATAAGATTAGCCATGTTATCTTCTACTACGCTGTTAAGCATAATAATTCTGTCTTTTAGCAGTCGACTATAAATGTCGTATGATCGTTCGCCTTTGGCTTCTGATTCAACTACGATTGGTACTAGTGGCATTCTTTAACCTTTCTTCTTCGAGTTTTGTGTTAAGTATAAAATTTTCTACCATTAATTTTACAATAGTTGCTAGTGAAACACCTTCTCTATGCTCGTCTGGTAAACTATACATTTGGTCAATTACACCACTAGCCATTGTTTCATAAATTTCTTCTTCGGTGACTTTTAATTGTGTCCAATCAATTTGATCACGGATCTCAACTTCTTTAGCCAGGGATATTAATCGCCCAACTGCTTCTGTTTTTGTTAAGTTTTCTTCCATATGGAAATACACTCCTTGCTATTACTAATCATTATAACTTTTATTTTTATATTTGTCAACTACTGATTGGTAAATCTTGGCCATTGTTGTTCAAACTGCAATGCATGTTCTTCTGTTTCAAAGAAGAATGTATGTTCGTAGTTATCGGTCCATGTATCCATTTTCCACTGGTGCCTTTCGATATTACGTCTGCACCAAGTTTTGCCTTGAGTGTCTAAGTCGCTGTGTAAACGCACTGAATAAGGAGTTCCTCTCATCCAGCGCAGTTTATATTCAGCTATTTCTTGTGGTGTCATCTAATCCTCTAATGTATTGTTTGATAGTTTGATTCATCGTTAGGATCAACATCAAAATAAAGTTTGCAAGCATTTACAATATTTTGGGGTAGTTCCTGTACATCTTCTAAATGTAATGGTACCCAAATACCTTTTATATTTCCGTCTTTGTCAATAATAAGTCCATAGTCGTCTTCTTCGAGCGTTTCTGAAAAGCCCATATAGTCGTGTCGTGCCATATTAGTACTCCCTATGTTACGTTTTGTATTTATTCATGATTCCCAGTGTTTAAGGAGTTCCAAGGTCTTACCTTCGCCTTTGGTTTTTATATAACCGTCATTGATCAAACTATCAATAGTTGATTCTATAATATCATTTACATTGTCTTTTCTAGCAGTATAACGCCCAAACAATGTACCTACTACATATGCAAGTGCTACAAAAACAAGTTCTGCTGTGATAAAATCCATTATGCTACCTCTGCTCTAAAATTATTGTGTCCAAGGCCAACATATTTGCTTGCACTACCAAAACGCATATAACATTGATTGATAGCGTCTTGTTTGTTTATTGCTTTTACTAGATCAATATGCTTGTCGCCGACATATACATTATAATATCTAAACATGTTTATACCTTATATAGTTTAACGTAGTTAAGACGTGTTTCGTCTGCACTAAACAAACGATTCTTTGTATGGCCTTTTACTTTGGCCTTGATACGCTTGCGATCACCTACAGCGTGTTCGTATTTATTACCAAACGACACAAGATTGCCGTCTGTAGTGACAGCTGTGTAATAGTATGTTTCCCACTGTGCGCTATAACGCTTGTCAAGGATTTCAATTACACTTTCTACTTTCTCTCCAA
>Ga0206677_10001942_pt1 | contig 18747 bp, 18 predicted proteins | sample M130m12015metaG_FD_155475 | JGI IMG/M metagenome (GOLD analysis project Ga0206677, IMG submission 155475) | Ammonia-oxidizing marine archaeal communities from Monterey Bay, California, United States - M1 30m 12015 | ecosystem: Environmental > Aquatic > Marine > Intertidal zone | place: USA...
CGATAAATAACTTAGCAGATAACGAAACTGAGAAGCTTCAAACTTTATTTGGTGAAGTTAAAATTGTTGAAAAAGAACACGAAGACATTTTGGCATCCATCGAAGAGGCAAAGGGATACGAACGAAAGAAACGAGGATATGAATTATATCTTGATGCAGTTAAACGTGATGGTATTTCATATGAACTTATTTCCAAAACAATACCGAGTATTGAAAGTGAAGTTAATAACATTCTTTCTCAAATTGTTGATTTCGGAATGCAATTAGAAATGGACGGAAAGCATATCTACTCAAAGATAACATACGAGGATCGTCATTGGCCACTTGAAATGTGTAGTGGAATGGAACGTTTCATCAGCAGTATCGCAATGCGTGTGGCACTTATCAACGTGAGTAGTTTACCACGTTCCAATTTCCTTGTTATTGACGAGGGGTGGGGTTCGTTAGACGGAGACAACATAAGTAGTGTATTCAATCTGTTTACCTATTTAAAGGGGCAGTTTGAGTTCGTAATGGTTATCAGTCATTTGGACGTTATGAGAGACATGGTAGACGAAATTATAGAAATCCAAAAAGAAGGTTCTTTCAGTAAGATAAAATACAAAGCATAAAACATATTTAGATATATATTTATTATGTACCTGAAGTGTATTTATGAACAATTCCGAAGAAAATCAAGAAACCCAAGAAGAAACCCTTATTAAAGCAGGATTGCGTAAAGGGTATTTCACACTTGTAGAGGGCGTATACGATCCTGGTATTTTAAAAGCAGTGTTTCTTGCCGGTGGACCTGGATCGGGAAAATCTGCAACTGTTAATACTTTGTTTGATCTAGCACCTCCTACTAAAAACCTGTCACCGAGTGGATTAAAGGTGGTGAATAGTGATCCTGCATTTGAAATACTTCTTAAAAAAGCAGGATACGATTTAAATCTTGCTAAAATGGATGATGAAACTTTTCAAAAAGTAACAAGTGATGATCCAAATAGTATACGTTCACGTGCAAAAAAAATAATGCTCAAACAATTTGAGTTATTCAAAGAAGGTAGACTTGGAGTCATTGTTGACGGAACTGGTGATAATTACGATAAAATATCAAAACAAAAGAAGGCTTTAGAAAAACTTGGTTATGATTGTTATATGGTATTTGTAAATACATCTCTTGATGTTGCTCAAAAAAGAAATGCGGCCCGAGAACGAAAATTGAAACGATCATTAGTTAAAGATATTTGGACAGATGTTCAAAAAAACCTTGGATCATTTCAAAATACATTCGGTAAAAACTTTGTAATAATTGATAATTCAGAAGATACACGAAGTAAAACTAAACCAGGAAGATTAGATTTAGTTCCTCATGTATTAAAAGCAACTGCACGATTTATATCAAAACCCATTCGCAATCCTATTGGAAAAAAATGGATTAGAATGATGATGGCACATGATAAAATGACTAAAAGTGGTGATAAACGAAACCGAGTAAATGAAGAACTTGATATGGTGTCAATGGAAAGTGTTGTTTTGCCTATGGATTTGGAAAGGCATTTAAGTCGTTCGATTCATGTCATAAATAAGTTTAAGTTAAATGAAAAGAGAAATCTCGCGGTGTTATCCAGGTTAGTAGAAAGTTTAAATCTCAGTAGAAATCAAATGGTGAAATATTTTCATCACATTAGAACTTTGAAGTTCAAAGGAGAAACTGATTGATGTTTGATAAACTTATAGACGAATTAATTTCAGAAGATAAGTTGGGAGAGGCTTGGCATCTTGAAATGGCCCCCATCCATGCTCGTTATAGTTTTTCCTCAAAAAAACATGGAAATGAAAATTGGGCAGTTGCACTCGCAACTAAACTTGTAAAAAAAGAAAAAGACGATTTTAAGTTTATAGGAGTATTCAGTGAAGGAGAAACAAGTGAGGGTCCTGTTGTAGATGGATATATATTCCATTGTACCGAAGAGTATTTAAGTAAAGCACCTCATATGCATCGGGATAAACGCAAAGCGTGTAAACGGCATCTTAAAACAGGCAACATAGAAGAATATCTTGAGGACTGAGCATGAGCATCAAAGAATACAAAAGATACAAAGATGATCCGTTTTGGATGAAGTCAAAATACGATGGAGTTTCTGGTGAACAAAGATTACCAGTTCAACGTAGATTACGTAAAGGTGAAGTAAAATTTAAGAAGGGTGATGAAATACTTTATTACCCAAAAGGAAAAGTAATATTAGTAGGAAAAAAAGCAGAGCAAGCATATCGTGACTTTCAAGCAGCTGCTTCCGATGAAGATTTTTATATGTCTCAATATGAGGAGTCCACCATGAAAAAAGAAACAAACGAAATTAAAATTACAAGTGATGAGTATAAAAAGGCAATCAACTTTATGTCTGACTTACATTCAAGTATCCTAAAAGCAAAAGACAAAGTTGTTAAGTTTTTACAAAGAAAGGGATTTGATGAAATGGCAGACGAACTTATGGCAATGTCCAAAGGCGAATTTAATAAATTTGTACAAAGACGGGTGTATGAACATAAACTTCGTAAACAAATCCGCACTATATTGTCAGAAATTCTTAATAAATGAACGAAAGAATGTCAGAATTGCTATCTGAAGATTTAGCAACCTATATGGTTGACGATATCTTACAAGAAGCAAAAATTAAAAAAGTAATCGGCATTTATCCAGGTAGATTTCAACCTGCTGGTATTCACCATTACAAAACATACAAGTGGTTAGATGGTAAGTTTGATAAAGCATATGTAGCAACAAGTGACAAAACAGATTCTACAAAAAGTCCATTGAATTTTAAAGAAAAGAAAATGATATGGACAAAGCACAAAGTAAAAAATGTGGTCAAGGTTAAAAATCCATATGTGTGTGAAGAACTTTTAAAAAAATATGATCCCAATACAACTGCCGTAGTTTATATTTTCGGTGAAAAAGATGCAGGAAGATTAAAAACAACTAAAGCAGACGGAACACCTGCTTACTATCAATCATACGAAGAAAATAAAAAAGATTTGAAACCATATGCTGAACATGGATATTTCATTGTTGCACCTCATGTAAGTATAAAAGTACTTGGCAAGGAAGTAAGTGGAACACGCATTCGTGATTTACTTGGAAGTCCTAAACATGATAAAATGACGAAAACTCGTGCATTTGAAGAATTGTTCGGTTGGTATGATGAAAAAATATTTAAATATTTAACCGACAAGTTCGCAACTCTTTTTGAAAACGAAGAGTTATTTGAAAGTTTTTTATACAAGTATTCTAATTTTGAAACATTTGTAGATAACATACCCGACATATTGAATGAAATAAGTGCAATTGGTCCAATGGGAATAAACATGGTTGATGATGGTCCTAGTATGTTTTATCCTGGTAAGTCATATGAAGGATACACAAATAAAAGAGCACAACAACTTGGATATGATCTACTTGACTATGTAGTAGGAAAGCACGGTTTAGGCAGAAACGCAGACTATCGTGAGTGGGGAAAATATACCGGACCAGTTCCTGCGGTTAGTTTTTATCCAGCAGGTGACATAGATTCCAAAACTCCAATGAACCAAATTGATACAGATGCATCAAAAACTGCTCACCAACAATGGGTTGGTTTTATCAACGGAGTTGCAGAAACTGCGGGATACAAGTTAGTTGATTTTCTTGGTTCGGAAAAGTCAATACGAACCAAAGATGAACATGGTGACGAAGATGTTAACGGAAATGTTCTTGATACACAAAAAGCAGAAGATGGTGATGAAATAGATAAAGGAGTAGATGGTCATGCTATCAAAGAAAGTAAACTTATATCAGAAGGAGGTGCAGCTGGTCACATGAGTCATCCATTTGATGATAAAGATTTAACTTTTGCTGACTTAAAAGAAATGATTCGTAGGTCGTTGGCAGGAGAACTTAATGTTGAAAAAGAAGTTACTGAAAAACTAGATGGTCAAAATTTAATGTTTTCTTGGAAAGATGGAAAGTTGGTCTCGGCGAGAAATCAAGGTCATTTAAAAAACGCAGGTGCTAATGCTCCAGATGTAACTGCATTTGAAAGTATATTTGCAGATCGTCCTGATAATATTCGTGACGCATTCGTATCCGCGGTCAAAGACTTAGAATCTGCAATTTCAAAGTTATCAGACGCACAAAAGAATAAAGTATTTAAAGAAGGTGAACGATTTATGAATATTGAGGTTATGACACCTGCCACACAGAATGTTATTCCTCAAAATGTAGATATGTTGGTTTTCCACGGAACACAGGCATACGATTCCGCAGGAAAAGCAGTTTCAGTAGATTCAGACGGAAACGACATAACAAGTGAATTAAAAGATTCTGCTCGTATGCTAAGTGGTATGCTCAAGCAAATCAATGCTGACGTTCAAAGTAGGTATTCTTTGAATGCACCAATTGTGGTGGAACTTCCTAAAAGTAAAACATTCGGAGATTCCTTTAAAAAATACTCTGCGATGCTTGACAAACTCAAAAAAGAATTTAAATTAAAAGACAACGATAAAGTAATGAAGTATCACGATGCGTGGTGGAGAAATCTTTTGAATAAGCAACAAAGCAAATTAAAAGAAATATTTCCTGCAAAGGTCTATGAAGCACTTATAGGTCGTTGGGCATACAATGATAAATCAAATAAGATCACAACGATACGCATGGATTTATCAGAACAACCCAAGTTAAAAGATTGGGTTAATAAATTTGAAAAAGAAGATATCGTAAAACAATTTGAAACAAATATGTGGCCGTTTCAATTCATATTTTTGAAACTTGGAGCAGAAGTTCTGCAAAATGTTAAAGGATTTGTGGCTGCTGGTGGAAGTGATGATATAGCAAAAGCACTCGATGCACACACTAAAACTTTAAAAGCAAAAAAGATTAGTTCGGTGGAATCTCCTGACAAGTTTAAAAAAGATATTGCAAAACTCTTCAAAAACCTTGATAGATTAACTGCTATCGGTGGATCAAAAGTCATCGCACCCAGTGAGGGGGTTGTATTTCAATACAAAGGTGGAACATATAAACTTACTGGAACATTTGCTCCCATAAATCAAATTATGGGAATAATGAGGTTTTAAAATGGATCAACAACACGAAAAGAAATTATCAATTGCAACTAGACGAAAACTTGCACGGGCTGCGAAACGTACTGCAAAAAAACGACAACTTAAAAAGAAACTTTTAGCAAAACGACCAAAATCAGTTGAAAAGTTAAAAAACAGTGCAAAAAAGGCTGCAAAAAATGTGTTGGTAAAAAAACTAACTGGTGGTAAGTCTTATTCTGATTTAAGTATGAGTCAAAAACAGACCATTGATAATAAATTGAAACCTGCGATTATTGCGAAAGTTGCAAAAAAATTGCTACCGAAGGTGAAAGCAAAGGAAAAGGAAAGACTCAAACGAATTAGACAAAAACCACAAAATGAAGAATTTGGTATCAGCAAGCACAAAATTGGTGGAGGAGAAATGAATGTATCGGGTGTTAAGCAAAAGCAAAATGGAAATGTAGAACCTTTAAAATTTGATAACGCAGACGATGCAAAAAAACATTCAAAACAGGTCGGTGGCAAAATAATTCAGGATCAAGATGGTACTTATTATGTAGAATTTACAAAAATAGATGGACCTGTTGATGAGGATTTTTACATGGAAAATACAGAAAAAGAAGAAAATACAAAAGAGTTAAAAGCAATGCTTGATATTGCGAAAATGCTTAGTGATAAAAGTCCATACTTCAAGGGTCGTGGTAGTAAAAAAGAATATATCAAGATGCTTGTTCATAAAATAAAAAAGTTGTCCGAATCAAAAAAACATAAGTTGATGACAAAAATGGATGCTTATAAAAAAGTTCGTAAAGAAACATTGCCCAAAAGCAGACCAATGAAGAGCAAAAAGTCATACGATAGAAAAGATTATAAAAAAGGGAAGTATGACTAAAACATGAGTTTCCTCGGATGTAGAGTCAAATATATACATTAATTGAATAGGGAGCATAATATGATCAAGTTGAATGGCAATGTTTATTTGACAGAAATGGAGATAGAACGTATAGTGACTGATACAGCAACACGATTTAGAACTTCACATCGTGCTATTTTACCAAAACAAGTGACATATTTAGACAGAGAATTTGTTGAAGCAATACAGAACGAAGCAAAAAACACAACATTGTCGGTGTTTTATTTATATGGATACGGAGAAAATTACGCAGCGGTTGATAAAATAACAAAAGCAATTGTAGATAGATTTAGAAAACTAGAAGAGTGTTGTAGTAAACTATATTTTATGCAGTACGACTTAACAGATTCTCAACGCAAACAACATAGAGTTCAGTATGAAAACTTTTTGATAAATGTTTTTTTAGAAGAATGTATATTAAATTTTAAAAAGTTATCATAATATTTGACAAACTCGTAAAAAAATGTAATATTACTATTATGGCTAAAATGGACAAAGAAGATTTAAAGTACGTTATAAAACGTTCTAAAAAGTTATTTCAAGGTGAAGAGATACCAAAAGTTCACGGTTACGAAGGAGAAGTTGAAGAACTTATTATTCGTCAACCTGGTGAAATATGGACAGATAAAGACGGAAAAGAGTGGAAGCAAGTCGGAAGCAATTCTAAAGTCAGAACCGAGACCATGATGGACAAGGTAAGAAAGACGTTGCGTGAAGCACCAAATTGCCCAAAGAAAATGTGTACGGTTGATCCAACTAAGAATTTAGATAAAAGAATGCTGGCTATGAAAGGTATGTGCTTTGATTGTGTACAAGAACATGAACAAAAACTAAAAGACGAAGGTAAGTATGAAGCATATGAAAAAAAGACAATGCTTGAAAATGAACTTAGTTTTTTATCAGACACTAAATCAAAATTAGTTGAATCAAAAGAGCATATAACCAACGACCCTAGATTTCTAAATGAAGATGGTTCTCTTGAGCAATGGAACATTCCAAATAAAACAGAACTTATGAAAGATTTAGAATCTGATTTAAAAGAACTTGAAAACAGACTTTCTGAAGTTGAAGAAAGTCTGACTGAATATGCTGATATGAAATTCTAAAAGTTTCAACGATACCTTGAACTTTTTTATATTATAGAAAATTAAATACATATATATTTATCCTTAATGGCAGACGGTCAAAAAATGCCCCTGAGGGAAATAATAAAACAAGAGTATACTGCGTGTTTAAAATCACCTATATACTTTATGAAAAAGTATTGCAAGATTCAACACCCAACACTTGGAACTATACCGTTTCATTTGTATGAATTTCAAGAAAAAACTTTAGAAAGTTTTAAAGATGAACAATTTAACATTGTTCTAAAAGCACGTCAGATGGGAATATCCACACTGGTATCTGGATATGCTTTATGGTTAATGACATTTTTTACCGATAGATCAATTCTATGTATTGCTATTAATCAAGAGACTGCTAAAAATATTGTTACTAAGGTAACTCATATGTCAGAAAATCTTCCTAGTTGGTTACGAAGTGAATGCACCGAAAAAAATAAACTAAGTATGCGTTTTAAAAACGGAAGTAGTATTCGTGCAGCTTCAAGCAGTGTAGATGCATCACGTTCTACTTCATTGAGTTTACTTATCGTGGACGAGTGTGCGTTTATTACAAACATGGAAGATATATGGACTGCATCGCAGTCAACAATTACAACAGGTGGTCGTTCTATTTTGCTATCTACTCCAAATGGTATTGGTAACTTCTTTCATAAAACTTGGGTTGGTTCAATGGATGGATCAAATGAATTTAATCCTATAAATTTACACTGGTCACTTCACCCTGACCGAGATCAAGCATGGAGAGATTTACAAACTAAAAACTTAGGTGAAAAAGACGCTGCACAAGAATGTGATTGTGACTTTATATCCAGTGGTCGTTCGGTTGTTGATGCCAGTTTGATAGATTGGTACAAAGATACAATGATGAAGGAACCTGTTGAAAAACGTGGAGCAAATAAAGAGTATTGGATATGGGAATATCCAAATCACACAAAAGATTATGTAGTCGCAGCTGATGTTGCACGTGGTGATGGTCGTGATAAAAGTGCGTTTCATGTGTTTGATGTAGAAAATGTAAAACAAGTTGCCGAATTTAAAGGAGAAGTTGAAACTAAAGATTTCGGTAATCTGCTTGTTGCAGTTGCAAGTGAATTCAATGGAGCATTACTTGTAGTGGAAAACGCAAACATAGGATGGGCAGTTCTCCAACAAATCATAGATAAGGGGTATAGTAATTTATACTACACACAACGAGACTACCAGTACATAGACGAATTTACACAACATACTAATAAATTAAATAGGCAAGAAAAGAAGCAAGTTCCTGGATTTACAACATCAATCAAAACAAGACCTTTGATTATAAGTAAAATGGAAAGTTACATTCGTGAAAAAGAAGTTGAGATTGTTTCAGAGAGAACCTTAGATGAGTTGTTTACATTTGTATGGAATGGTCAAAAAGCAGAGGCAATGCAAGGATACAACGATGATTTGGTTATGAGTTTATGTATTTCATTATGGGTACGAGATACTGCATTAAGATTCAGGTCCGAGAATGTTCAATCTCAAAAGTCGTTGTTTGACTACATGGGAAGTACAACTAATTTAAATGTTGGAGAACGATTTGCAAATTCTGGATTGAAACACAATCCATATGAAATGAAAAACCCACATGGTGGAACTGAAAATTTAGATTGGTTATTAAAGTAGGAAAAGCATATGAAAAAAACGTCAAATATACTCGTAGCATTTAGTTTATTATTAACAAGTAGTTGTGCAACTCAATCACTATTGCCAACACAGGGGGTATATACAGAGTCTTCGTTTGAAACTTATACGCAAGTTGAAGAATTAGTTGCCGGAATTGTTCCGGGTGAAACCAAGTATTCTTATTTAGTTACAATGGGTCTTGATTTGGAAAATATACCTAATGTTAAACGTTTAACTTATCTTGATGTAATGACAAAGTTTAACTTAGATAGTCCGTCTAGATATACATTATTCAACAAAATAGAACTTCCTGTTGGAGTTTTGAAGACATTAGCTGCAAGAGAAAGTGGGTTGGCGTACGAACTTAATTTAGAAAGATTAAAAAATCAACGGGAAGGTAGTTTATTTTTAGATATGCTTAACTTTAGAAAAAATGTGCATATAACTGGATGGAATATAAATGTTCTTATTCTCGTTGTAGATGACACGGTTGAGTATGTTTTGTTTTCAGGAGAAAAAAATATTGATCGTCATGAACGTGAAAGAAATCCACTCGGACCCTTTCAAGGATTTGATGGTGGGGATATAATTGGTGCAGCTAGTGAACTCCGGTGATATGTATATACTTGTTGACAAATAGATACACATCTTTTATAATCATATAATTTACAAGGTTACATAAACATGGCAGACGAAACTAAAACAAAAAAACTACTACGAGGACTGAAAAGATTATTTTCATCTGATGTTGTTGTTAGAAATGTGGGTGGGAAGAAATTAAAAGTTGTAGATACTGATAATATTCAACACTCATCCAAGACTAAAGACCGTTATGGTCGTATGCACACTTTGTATAGTGATTATGCAAGCAAGTATAATAACATAGGATTTAACACCGCACGATTGGAGTTATTCTCAGATTATGATACAATGGAGAATGATCCTATAATTGCAAGTGCATTGGATATTTATGCAGATGAGTGTACTACTAGAAGTGAATTTGGTGATGTTCTGAGAATTTCTAGTCCCGATTCTAATATCAAAGGTATCCTTGAAAATTTATTTTATGAAATATTAAATGTAGAATTTAATCTATGGGGATGGACACGTAATATGTGTAAATATGGTGATTTTTATCTCAATCTACAAATTGAACCAGATTATGGTATACTAAATGTAAGACCGGTTTCTACCTATGAAATGACACGGATTGAAGATTTAGATCCAGAAAATCCTAACTATGTAATGTTTAAGCAAGAGGGTTCTATCAATGAAAATTATGAAAATTATGAAATTGCTCACTTTAGAATGCTCGGTGATAGTAACTTCTTGCCATATGGAAAAAGTGTAATTGAACCTGCCAGAAGAACATGGAAGCAACTTCAACTTATGGAAGATGCCATGCTTATTCATCGTGTTATGAGAGCACCTGAGAAACGAATGTTTTATATAGATATTGGTAACATTCCACCAAATGAAGTTGATAACTTTATGCAAAAGGCAATCAACAAAATGAAAAAAGTTCCATTTGTAGATGAACAGACAGGAGACTATAATTTAAAATTTAATTTACAAAATATGACAGAAGATTTCTTTATGCCAGTTCGTGGTGGTGATAGTGGAACTCGTATTGAAAATCTAGGAGCAATGACATACGATGGAACAGATGATATTGAGTATTTAAAAAATAAAATGATGGCTGCATTGAAAGTTCCAAAGGCATTTTTAGGTTATGATGAAAGCATAACGGGTAAAGCAACCTTGGCTGCCGAAGATATTAGATTTGCCAGAACAATAGAACGAGTACAGCGTATAACAATAAGTGAATTGACAAAAATTGCGATAGTTCATTTATATTCTCAAGGATATACAGATGCAAAACTTGTTGATTTCAGTTTACAACTAACTAATCCATCTACTATTTTTGAAGAAGAACGAATCCGAATTTTTAGTGAAAAGCTAAATACTGCACGTGATATGGTTGATGCAAAGTTCTTTTCCAAAGAGTGGATTTACAATAATATTTTTAATTTATCTAATGATGAACAAGAAGAAATTAGAAATTCATTCGTAGACGATGCCAAAGAATTTTATAGATTGGAGGCAATTCAAAATGAAGGAACTGATCCTGCTGATCCAAATACATCCGATGAAAGTGGAGAAGAAGAAAATTCATGGGGATTTGGTAAGTTTGATGAAATGACTGACGAAGAGAAGGCAAGAGTGAAGGAGAGAGAAAAAGAAGAAAAAAAGAGAAAAAATGCTGATAAAGAATACGATCATCCTGATGATAAACCTATGGGTAGAGACCCACTCGGTCGTGATGAACGCAAAGTATCGGGTCGTTCGTGGTCAGAGAGTCCTTTGAAATTAGAGTCTGATTTACAAAAACTTGATCAATTTTTAAACAAGTCTCCCACCAAAACTAACAACAAAGAAAAGCAAATTATATCAGAATCTAATGAAGTGACTGATTTAAAACAAGAATTAAAAGATATAGTTAACGATTCTGATTATAAAGTGGAAGATTCAAAATAATTAAATATTTTAAGAAAATAAACAATAATTATATTTATATCCATATTTATGTTTGTATACATTATCTAGATAAAATTTTCACGTGAAAAAATTAAAACACAGTAAATTCAAAAATACCGGAATTTTGTTTGAATTATTAATCAGACAAATAACGGCTGATATACTCGATAGTAACGAGTCAGCTGCCAATAAACTTGTAAAAAAATATTTCGCGGAAGACACAGACCTTGGTAAAGAACAAAGGTTGTATCAAGTGCTTATGGAAGAAACTACGAAATCTGAAGGTTCTGCATATAAACTAGTCGATGCGGTAGTCGGTGAGCACAAAAAACTAGATAACCGAGTTTTATCAAGACTTAGATATGAACTTGTTAAGGAGATGAAAGATGTTTATCCTATTGATGACTTCTTTCGTTCAAAAATTAGAAACTACAAAACTTACGCAAGTATATATAAATTGTTTGAAGGAAATAAGGTTGATGTTTTTTGTGATCCAAGAGAATTAGTTGAATCTAAAAGTACAATAGTTGGTGGTTTGTGTAAAGACAAACTTGTAAATAATGATTTAGATCAGTTAGAAAATTATGCCCAGCATAATGAAGATTTGAGACTCATCTCGTATAAACTACTTGTAGATAGATTTAACGAAAAGTATAGTGAACTTAACGAAGATCAAAAGTTATTACTTAAAAACTACATAAATAACATCTCTAATACAAATAGTTTAAGAGAATATATTAATGAGCAACTTCCTGTTATCAAAAGCAAAATTGAAAAGTTAAGTAGTAATATTGACGATGATGTTGTAAAGATTAAACTCAATGAAGTTACTTCACAACTCAACAAAGTCAAAGAAGGAAGGGTTGTTAAAGATTCACAAGTTTCTGCCGTATTAATGTCATATGAATTGATAAAGGAACTTGAAAAGAATGGACAATCAAAGAAGTAAATTAAAAAAAATTATTCGTAGTTTACTAGAAGAACTTGTTTCTGAAAAAGAGTTATCGGAAATAAACACAACGGGTAATATAGAGGGATTTCAAACACCCCATGCGTTTAGTGGAAATAATGAAGATGACCACAAAAAAAGCATAAAAGATAAAGCAGAAGTTTTTGACTATAAATCAACTGAAAATAAAAAAAGCAACACCGTTGAATTAAACGAGGGTCGAAGTCTGTATCATTTATTCCGTGATCATCCGGATTTAACACCGAAACAAAAAATAGGTGTAACCATGCGTCAAATCAATAAAAATTTGACCGAAGTGGATAAATTTTTAAATATAGCAACTAAGTTTAAAACCGAAAATAGTATACCAAGTCAGTCGTACTGGAAAACCACAAGTAAATATCTTTTAAAGTTGGATGAAAAGATACAAAGAATAAATCGTAAACTTAAAGAATTGAAGTAGTATGAATATTAACTTTGACGATTTAGAAGATAAAGAAGAAACTGATCCTGCGTTAGATGACTTCAAAGTTGCCATTAAAAGATTTGCTGTATCAGCAAAAAATCTATCAAAATCTACTGAAGGTAAGAAACTTCCATCTGAGCATTGGTCTAGTATAGTTGGTCTTATTAAAAAGTCTAAAATAGCAGTATCAATGATAGAACTTGGAATTGATGATATCGGTAGTTTTAAAGATACAATGGAACCAGATGAGTTGGAACTGAAAAAGACAGGTCCTATAACCAAATCAGATGAAACCGAACCTACTACCTCTGACGATTCCACAACTGCAAACTCTTCAATAGAAAAGCAACCATCTGCATCTGACAAACCAGAACCCAAAGAAAATCCTGATGATGAAGACGAAGACGATGATGATGAAGAAGAGGTGAATGAAGAAGCAAAATCAAAATCCCAACAAAGATTATTTGGAATGGTACACGCATATAATAAAGGTGAACTTAAAAAAAGTGATGTAGATGCAGATTTATTTTCTAAGATAAAGAAAATAGCAAAGGGTATGTCTGATAAAGATTCTAAGAAAATTGCAAAAACTAATCACACAGACTTACCTGAAAAAGTTCCAACTGATGAATATTATGACACATTAAATCATTTAAGCATCTTACTCTCTGAAGAGAATTTTGATAGCATAGAAGGAACTGGTAGTGGATTTGTGGTAGAAACTAACGGAAGATCGCATACAATTGAATTTGATCAAAATTTCTATTTAAAGTCGGATGTATACAATTTTGATCTGGGTGATGACTATGATTTAAAAGAAGTAGTTGATACATTTAAAGGTTTAATAAGACATTCCGACCGAATTTTAAAAAAAGAATACGAAACATTGATTAGATAATTCATTAGAAAAACTCAACTAAATAAAAAATATGTATATACTTATTTAATAACATGGGAAAAAAATTATTAGTTACTACAATGCCGTTTGAATTCACACCTGAGCAGATCAGTGAAAGCATTGAACAAAACTCAGGAAAACTTATTGTTCAAGGTATTCTTCAAAAAGCATCCGAGCAAAATCAAAATGGTCGTGTTTACGAACGATCACTTCTTGAAAGAGAGGCAACTAAGTATAATGAATTGATAGACGACCGCCGTGCATTGGGGGAACTTGATCATCCCGAGAGCAGTGTAGTTAATTTACAGAATGTAAGTCACAATGTTACTAAAATGTGGTGGGAAGGAGAAAGTTTACTTGGAAAGGTTGAGGTACTCGGAACACCATCGGGAAACATTCTAAAAGAGTTATTTAAATCTGGTATAACACTTGGTATAAGTTCACGTGGAATGGGAACAACTCGTGAACATGAAGGTAAAACTCTTGTCAACGATGATTTTGAATTAGTAGCATTTGATTTTGTAAGTAATCCATCCACACGTGGTGCATTTCTTGAACCGGTAAATTTAAATGAATCAGTCTCCGTCGATCCCAAGGTTGTAACAAATGGTCGTGTGTGTACTAAATATTGTAAAATGGAAGGTATTATACATGAAATTTTAGGAGAAATTGGAGATTCAAAATGAGTAACTCTGCAAATCCAAAAAAGTTAATTAAAGAAGTTATTCTTGAGGTATTGAAAGAGGAAAGTGAATTACTTAAAGAATATAATCCTAATACAGATAAATTTTCAGATGAAGGTCTTTCTACAGAACAGAAAAAAATTGCTTCTGAAAAAATTTCAAAGTTTGGAAAGTATCAAAGGTTTATAGCACTTGAAGCAAAGGACATGGATGTTGCCGAAGATATATGTAATATCATAGAGAATGCTTCGCAGTGTATTTTAAATGAAACCGATGATTGGTTTGATGGAATTAGTGTTAAAAGAAACTTAAAGGAAGTTAAAACACTTGCAAAAGATTTTTATAAAACTGCAAAAGAACGACAAGTTTATACACAACGAATGCAAAGTCTTTACGAAGACATGGGTAATATTCTTAATAGATATTTTGAAATAAAAGGAGAAGACAAAAATGAACCGCAATAAACTTAAAACATTCGTTAGAAAAGTTTTACTTGAAAAACTTAATACGAAACCAACTGTAGAAGGTAAGTTGCTAAAAAAGACAATAAGTTTTAGTGGCATAAAACGTGAAAGTGTATGTGAAGGAACAATTGAAGATATTAATGAATTTGCTTCGGCTAATAATTTAAAGTTTACAATGTCCGAGGATTCTTATTTTGGTGGTCATTATTTAGACGAAATGACTTCGTATGAATTTCAACCAAATCCTGAGTTCTATGGTGAACTGATGGAAACTTCTATGTCTGCACGTGAGCAACTTGCTAGAATATGTGGAACAAACGATCAAGTTTTGGCCGAAGTAGATGTGAGCAACATTGAAAATCTAGTAGATTTCATTTTCACAAACGAATCTTTTTGCGAAGAAAAAACTAACTTAGTTTTTGAGCAGATAGAAACTCAAGTAAATGAAAGAATGTATGATAAAACTCAATTTACACGTTTGTTTGAATATTTGATTAAACAATCATGTGAAGTATTTGTTGAAGAATCAATTGAATTAACAGAATCTGAACACAAGTATGCGATTCAATTGATATCAAACCGATTTTTTAAAAACCGAAACACTACAACGAACGAAGAAATAGAACCCAAAACTGAATGTGGCAAAAAGTCATTTTCAACGGGTAGTGCATTTGAAAATATGCAAAGAATACAATCAGGACACCAAATGTTTTTATAAGGAACTTAATAAAATGAAAATAACAAAATCAGAACTCAGAGAAATTATCCAAGAAGTCGCAGATGAAATGGGACTATTTGAAGGCTTAACCGCTGCACAAGAAAAGTTACCAGAACCTCTTAAAAAAGCAATTTTAAAGAAACAAGGAAATTCAAGTGATTCCGAAGAAACGGAAGAAAAAGAAGATGTAGAAGAAGGTTTAACCGCTGCACAAGAAAAGTTACCAGAACCTCTTAAAAAAGCAATTTTAAAGAAGCAAGGAAATTCTGACGATTCATCTGACGAAGAAGAAAAAGAAGATGTAGAAGAAGGTTTAACCGCTGCACAAGAAAAACTTCCAGAACCTCTTAAAAAAGCAATTTTAAAGAAACAAGGAAATTCAGACGATTCATCTGACGAAGAAGAAAAAGAAGATGTAGAAGAATCAATTGAAGAAGGAAATGCGTTTGGAGCAGCGGTAAAGGCTGCACGTGATAATGGTGATTCTGAATTTCAAGTAGGTGGAAAAACATATCAACTCAAAGAAAAAGTTACAGAAGAAGTAGAAGACACCGAAGAATTTACAGGTGAAGAAGACGAACTTGAAGAAGGTGTATGCGAAACTTGCGATGAAGATGACGAAGATGTAGAAGAAGGTAACGCATTTGGAGACGCAGTAGCAAAAGCAAAAGAATCAGGTGAAACTGAATTTGAAGTTGGTGGTAAAACCTATAAAGTTCGTGAAAACTGGTCAAAAATAACATTATCTGAAAAGTTAGATAGAATTTTAGGAAACCGTCAAGTTCTTTAATATTTTTAAAATAATTCAAAAAAACTTAAAAAAGAGTGGTTTTCCACTCTTTTTTTTTATAATAATTTCATTTTTTTAATATTTTTGTATTTAAGTATATATTTATCTATCAAAATGCTTCCACGTTTATTGGAAACAATTAAAGGTTTCAAGATTACATTAAGGTCCACAATGACTTTAGAAAAAATAGGAAATTAAAACACATGAGTAAATTATTAAAAGAAGCTATTGCTGATGCGAAAGCAGTTCGTGAAACTGCACTTGCTAACGCTCGTCTTGCTCTTGAAGAAGCATTTGCACCTAGACTGCAAAGTATGCTTACCAAGAAACTCCGTGAGGAAGAGGCAGAGTTAGATGGTGTAGAAGATGAAGTTGAAGTTTCTGACGAAGTTGAAGAGGGTTCATACTCTGAAGATGACGCAGAAATTGAAGAGCCATCTGCTGAAGATGAAGTCGAAGAAGGTTCATACCTTGAAGATGACGAAGAATCTGATGAAGAAGTTGCTGACGTAGATGCTGAAGAAGCACCTGCTGAAGATGAAGTTGCTGACGAAGCACCTGAAGTAGAAGATGAAGTAGAAGACGAAGAAGAAGAAGATCTTGAAGAAGATTCTTTTGACTTGGATTCTATTATCGCTGAACTTGAGAGTGAGTTGACAACCGAAGAAGAAGAAGGTGAAGAAGAATCCGAAGAAGAGGATGTTGAATCTGTTGAAGAACAATCTGATTCATCCGAATTAGGTATTAAAGGTGAAGAACACGTAAACATTGCTGATAGTGATGATGAAGAACTTACCGATGATACTGAAGTTCAAAGTTCAGAAGTAGGAAATGAAGATGACGAAATGCCAAAGGTAGCAGACATTGACGAAGAAATTGATATTGAAATCGTTGATGAAGAAGCAGCTGCTGGTGATGAATCTGACGAACCAACTGCAACTGAATCTGATGAAGAACTTGCGTTTCCAACAAACGAAGCAGAAGACTGCAATCAAGGTGGTGACATCGGTGAAGACGATGAAGAAATCAACCTTGAAGAAATTCTTAAAGAACTCGAAGATGAATCATCTTTGGAAGACGAAGAAGCAGACTCCGAACTTGAGGAAATAAAGGCAACAAACAATAAGCTTCAAAAAGAAAACGAAGAATACCGCAAGGTCTACAAATATTTGCGTGGTAAATTGAATGAAGTTAATCTTTTAAATGCTAAATTGCTTTACACAAATAAATTGTTTAAGGCACACGTATTAAACGAAGATCAAAAACTAAAAGTAGTAGAAAGTTTTGACCTCACGAAGAATGTTCGTGAAGCAAAACTCGTTTACGCAACATTGGGTGAATCCTTTCGCACAACTGGTACAAAAACACAACCAAAGGTAAAAGAAGAGGCAACTCCGAAAGCACCAAAGGCAGTTAGAAAATCATTGTCAGAAGGAATGGCATCTAAAGCAATCAAATCAACAAAACCATCAAAGCAGATTTTGACGGAAGGCGATCAACTCGCAAATCGTTTCAAGAAACTTGCAGGAATTGTTTGATCAAACAATCACAAAATTAAAATAGGAAAAATATACAATGAGCGAAATTAGTAAATTGTTAAGCGAAAGTCAGAATCCTCAAGCTAGACTCATGCAGGAAACTCGTGGTCTTGTCTCTAAGTGGGAAAAAACTGGACTTTTAGAAGGTATCAAAACTGATACAGAAAAGAGTGGTATGTCCATTCTTTTAGAAAATCAAGCAAAGCAGTTGATCGATGAATCAACACGCACCGGTACAGGTGGGGGTAACGAAGAATGGAGTGGAGTAGCACTTCCTTTGGTACGTCGTGTGTTCGCAGAAATCGCATCAAAGGAATTTGTTTCGGTTCAACCAATGAATCTTCCATCAGGATTGATCTTTTACTTAGACTTTAAGTATGGAACAGACCAATCACTTCAAGGTGGTAACGGAAGTCTCTTCGGTGGATCATCAGACGCAAAACTCGGTTCAACCGACAAAGCAGAAGGTGGTCTTTACGGATCAGGTCGTCATGGTTACTCAATCAATGACAAGAAAGTTACCGTTGCAGTTGGAGACGCAATTCCATCTGACGCAGACTTAGAAGGCATTCGTGCATTCCAAGTTGACGGTGCACAACTTGTTCTTGATGGCGACAACAAGATGACTCAAGCAGGAGAACTCCAGTATCATGCACAAACAACTGCGGACAACCGTGGTGACTTTGAAGATAAACTTGGTGATTCCGAAGACGCAGCTGACACAGGACTTCAAAAAGATGTCGGTATTCCAGAAGTTAACTTGGAACTCAAAAGTGAACCAATCGTTGCAAAGACACGTAAGTTGAAAGCAGTTTGGACACCGGAGTTGGCACAAGACTTAAACGCATACCATAGTATTGACGCAGAAGCAGAATTGACTTCTCTTCTTTCCGAGTACGTTTCAATGGAAATTGATTTGGAAATTCTTGATATGCTTATCGTTAACGCACAC
>Ga0206677_10001944_pt1 | contig 18741 bp, 8 predicted proteins | sample M130m12015metaG_FD_155475 | JGI IMG/M metagenome (GOLD analysis project Ga0206677, IMG submission 155475) | Ammonia-oxidizing marine archaeal communities from Monterey Bay, California, United States - M1 30m 12015 | ecosystem: Environmental > Aquatic > Marine > Intertidal zone | place: USA...
AGCGAGATTTTTGTAATCGACGTTGATGTGCGATGTTCCTGCGTCAAGAAAGGATGCGCCAGCGGCATAATCGACAAATCCAAAAGTTAGTTCAATATCAGAATCTCCCAAGTACAATTCAGAAGGTGTTTGGGAAGAGGTGATTACAATTGTTCCTGTTTTAATATCGTTTCCATTGGTTGTTACAACTCCTCCATATATCGTAATAGTGTTGAGGTCACCATTATTTAGTGCACTTGATAGCGACAATGAATCGTTTAATGTTTTCGAGACAAAATCAATTGGAACGTTAACAAGGGCAGCATTTGGATCAAAATCCGAGTTGTAATTTAAAGGGGAAAAATTCATTCGTTCCTCCGCCCCCGTTCGTTCTATGGATAGAAACGGGTTTAAAGTGACATCACCCGCAGCATTTAGGTTGTGTTTTAAATTTAGTTGTACAGAGTCCGTTTGCGTTACCTCCCATATCATTACATTGAAGTATGCTTCTTTATCAACGGATACTACTTGATTCATTCCGGAGAATGAGTTACCATCAAAAATTACAGTATCTCCGTATGATGGAACACATGAGACATCAGGAGTGCCTCCTGATCCTGTAGACCAATTTCCAATATCCGACCAATTTCCGCTGTTTCCAACCCAATAGTATGTACCAGATGTTGTTGAGCCTGTTAAAGTCCAACCAGTTGATCCGTTAACGAGAATACTATTTGCCGCAATATATTCCGGTTCGGTTGGCAGTTCGGCACTTACATTGTCTATAATTGCTGAACTAATGTTAATTGTCCCAGCCCAAGCTGAGGTCGTATCGTGAACAAGATAGGCTGATTGTAAACTTGCTGTTTTTGCTTTTATAACAATTAAAGAATCACAAGATGCTGAAGCATTCAGAGATTCAAATACATGTTTAGAACCGTTTTTCACAATGAATGTGTTCCCAGCTTTAATATCCAACAAGTTATAGTTGATGGAGTCAACATCTACGAACAACGAATGGTTATTTGTTATACGAACAACATCTAAATTTTCCGTTCCAGGAACAAAAGTTAACAGGTTATCCGAAGAATTGGAGAATATAATTTCAGAAGGAGATAGGGAGTAAGTCCCAAGTAATGTCGCATCTACGTTGTATGTTTCTCCGGTAATTTCTATTGTTGCATTGGTAAAATTAATATTTCGTGCGCTTAGGGTGTCATCCGAATAGAAAGATCCTAAGGTAAGTTGTTGACTATTTGCGTCTAGCGTTCCCGACACATGTCTTATGTGTTGAAGATTGGTATATGTATCCGAGAAAGACAGAGTGCCATTTCCCGAAGTTAAGAACTCATTGTTCCAAGTTGCTCCATTGGAAGTGATATTTGACAGTGTTATGTTTGAACATTTAATGATTCCTGGCCAATCAAATTGTAGGCCACTATTTCCAATTAAGTCTTTTCGAAACTCCAAAGTATCTGAATCTCCGGAAATCACAAGCGAACTGCTGAGTCCTGAAAAGTCGAGTGAAGCAACGGTTATTCTTTCGAACAAAAACAATGAGTCCAGACCTGAAGCAGCATCAAAATACACAGTATCGTTTTCAGTTGGAATGCAGTTCAAAGAGGGCCCTCCAGATGTTGCCGACCAATGTGCTGGGTCATAAAAGTGACCGTTTCCACCGATCCAGAAAAAGTTTTCAGCTGCTGTCGCATCTGTAGTTATATTCCACCCAGTATTCCCTCCGTCATCGAACACATTTACAGCATTATAACTTGCACCTGTCGTCTGTGCATCAACATTCTCAAGGCGATAATAAGAGAGGTTCCAAATACTGTTGTTATTGTTTACCGCTGACGTGTTGTTCTCCCCTTTTAATTCAATGTAGTTGTCACAATTCCCATCGATGTTAAAGTTTGGTGTTTTCAGGGTTGTATTTGCTGCTAATCCAATGTGCGTTGCGTTTGATGATGATATTGTTTCAAAATAAGCGCTTGTAAAAAATCGTGTACGTGAATTTTGTAAATTCAATTGCCCCCAGTTCGAACTTAGATCTTCTGTTCCAATTCCAAGGTCATTTGTAGCGCTTGAATTTGTAATGTTGAACACTTGATTAGTGCCGGTTTTAATCAATTGATTTGCCCGTAAGTAAAGCGTTGTGTCTGCATTTCCAGTTAGGTTGAACGTGGTATTGTTACAGTTAAGTGTTCGGCTAAGGGCAAAGTCTGAGCGGAAAAAAGCGGCCGTAATTGTGCGATCATCAACAAATAACCCACCTTGGTAGAAATAAATACCACCTGATGTTGTTAGGGCATCTGTTACTGTGAGAGTATCTCCGGTTGTTTCTATGACAATATCATTGGAATGAGAATGTCCTGCTGATACAATTGAGTCATTGTCTCCGCCTTGAAATATGAGTTTTCCAGAATAGTTGTAAGTCATATTCGGATTCAGAACAAAGTTTCCTCGAATTGTTAGCGAGTCATTTGTTGATGCTCCTGAAAAAACAGGGTTATTTGTGGCGTTTTGCCAGTACAAGTCTTTCACGGTTGCGGCACCGACATCGAAGGTTACAGTTTGGTTTGGGCTGTCAAAAGAGTTATTGTCAAATATAACAACATCACTAGCTCCAGGAGGATTTGAATATACCGTATTCGGGCCATTTGAATAATTTGTCCAATGTGATACATCTGACCAATCTCCGGATCCGCCCACCCAATAATAAGTTTGTGCATCGGCAGTATTATTTGCAATTATACAAAAGAGAAAAAATAGTATTAGAAAAAGTTGTTTCATCATTTTTACTATGGATAGTTCACCGTTAGTTTAATTTCTACGAACCTGTTCAATTGGTGCTCTCGTTCCGAACAAAATACTCCAGGTTTACAATTATTTACGAGAGCTGAAGAACCCAGCGACTCAGATTTAATTTCAGTTGTAACATTCGCATCTAATAGTTGCTGCTTTAACCAATCCGCTCTGTTTTTCCCTAGCTTAAAATTATATGCTTTTGTTCCACGAGAATCGGCGTGGCCAACAAGCACCATTTGGAGGTCATATAATTCAGTATATTTCAGGCACCCTTCAATAAATTCTGCATTTAATTCTGAAGTGAAGGAGTCAAAGTCAAAATAAATTTTTCGCAAGTTCCATTTTTCCATCCATGCGAGGAACTCTTTGCTTGGAACTGATACTGTGGGTTTTGGAGGATCAATTTTAATGTTCCAAACATCATCATCTCCTTTTCCGTTGGCACGATTTGATACGACAGATCCAGACAAAGTGTCGTACCAGAATAAGTTAAAATCATCAAAGCAACTGTTAATAGGTGCCTTTAAGTGCTTGATATTCTCATTTTCAAAAGCGTATGAATATACATCTAGTCCTCCATATCCCAATCGACCGTCACTAGAGAATATCAATAGCGAATCTCCTAGGAAGCGCGGGTACATCTCATTGCCCGGAGTGTTGAGCTCTGTTAGTGGAACAGGAGTCGTCCAACTTCCATTCTTGTATATTGATCGGTACAGATCACTGCCCTGAATGTTTGATCCACTTTTTGAGAAAACCATTTGTTTGCCATCAAGTGATAATGTTGGATGCGTGCAACTTGATGTATCACTGATTCCAGAATACGACCACAAAGTAACATCATCAAGTTTTGATTGAAGTGAGACGTACGTTCCAACATAAATTTGTTGAACAGCGAGGGAGGCATCTTGTTCAAGTGGACGTGAAGCACTAAAAATTACTTTATTTGAGGGTTTATGAATATAAAACGCATTGATCGAATACGCTCGGTAGTTCTTAAATAGTTCGATTTCCCGCATTGAATTATCGGTAAGCGTATATGGGCGCATTAACATCAGTTGCAGTTCCACATTGCTATTCGGATCAGCAATGAAGTTTCCAGCACTATCGAGTCCCACTTCATGGAAATGAATTTTTTGACCATTTACATAGCCGCTTCCATTTGCATATCTCGAATTGTCGGCGCTATTTGTTACGCTCATGTTTGGAGTATCTTTCCAAGTTTGAATTTCATTGCACGTAGCAATCATCAATTGGATTTCAGTATTCAATTCGGAGGACAAGCTCATGCATTTCTTGAGCGAGTTTACAGCCGAATTGTAGTTTCCGGATTCCTTTTCAAGAGTTCCCTTCCATAGCCAAAAATGGGCTTTATCGGAATGGTCTGTAATTATAGAGTTAATGTATGGAAGCCCTTCAGAACTATTGCCATTGATGTAATAACAAAAGCCCAATTTTTCGACTTCCTCTGAGTTTAAATTTCTCTTGGCTCTGACGGCTTCATATGCATTTTCAGCCTGAGCATACTCGAAGTTCTCAAAGTAATTTTCAGCATTAGCAGCGTCTTGCGACCAGCAATTTAGTGTGGCCGAGAGAATAAAAACAAATGATAAACTCTTCCTTTTCATAGAGGTTCTTATAACGATGATGGGCTATAAATTCTATTTCTCAAGAGCCATGGGGTCTTTTTTCGTTGTTCCTGATTTTTCCATATTTGAAGTTCGAGGAACAATTCGTGCGATCCGTTGCTGTAATTCCCAATATCGGAAAGTGTGAAGTCGTAAGAGTATCCAAATTTGAAAATGCCAAATTGGAACCCTGCCATTCCCGCAACAGCCTCTTCGTGGCGGTAGGAAACACCAAACCACAGCAAGTCATCATATGACGCGATGAGAGACACATCTGGCTGGATGACTAAAGCATCGATCATTCGCACCATACCTGTTGGCTTTAAACTCCAATCTTTAGGTAAAGAAAAATTGTACCCTCCATACAAGTAATAGGTCCGTACCATCGGGTTGATTACTTTGTTATCGAAGTCGAATAAATCTCTATTTACTTCAACGAGATTACGCGCAGAGATACCTACAAATCCTTTGTCCAAATAGGTGTAGTAGGCACCAAAATTGGCGTCAGGAACAAATTGGTTGTTGTATCCAACTTGCATTGCTGGATCATCTGGTAAGTAAGTGGTTAATCGACTAAGATCGATCATGTGTTGGGTGAAGGAAACACCTAATCCTAAACCAAGAATATGTGCTTTATTTTGTGACAAACGCAAACGATAGGCTCCCATAATTGTCCCTCCTGTCCGTCGGCTCGGTCCAGTCACATCATTGAAAACTGTTCCTCCAAATCCAAGATTTTTTCCAAGATATGCGTGTGAAGTGAGTGTTTGTGTGCTTGGAGCTCCTTCGAAGCCGGCCCATTGTTTTCGTCCATTCAAATGAACGCTGATGTAATCATTCGATCCAACCGCTCCAGGGTTAAACGAAACTTCGTTAAACATGTATTGTGTGTTCAATGAAATCTGTTGTCCAAAAGCAGACGTGATCAATACACAAGTCGATAGTAATGCTAGAATTTTCATAGTTATCTTACAATTGTTACTGTACCTCTTAGCGGTTCTAAGTTCGTATTCAAATTAATTATATAGTAGTATGTTTCTGATGGTAATGGCTGTCCATTATAAACTCCGTTCCATTCTTCATACAGATTTGCTTGTTCATATAAAAGATTTCCCCAGCGATTAAAAATTTTTATTTCCATATTGGGATAAATTTCAATATTCTTTAAGAACCACGTATCGTTGTAATAATCTCCGTTCGGAGTAAAAGCTGTTGGTGGAATGATACATGCAATCGGGTTGGTTGAGACAAATACAGAATCTGATGCCGTACAACCAACAATATCCTCAACCTCTACAGTATACATGCCACCAAAGAGTCCTTCAATACCTGCAGTTGTTTCATCGGTATCCCATAAATACGTAAAGTCCCCAGTCCCGCCGTATGGAAATGCAGTTGCAGTCCCATCAAATTGGTCTGCACATGAAACTTCAGTCATTAAGAAATCAATTTTAATCGAGTCCGGCTGTGAAATCATTATACTTGCCGAGTCCAAACAGTTTTTGGTATCTGTTACGAAAACGATATAATCATCAGCGGGAATACTTGAAAGATCTTGTGATGTTTCTCCATTTGGTGACCACAAATAGTTGTATCCAGGGTTGCCACCGGAAACTTCTATGTCAATCAATCCATCTGATCCTCCAGCGCAAGTAACATTTACCGTTTCTATTTCAATTTTTAAGGAGTCGGGTTCAGGCAGAAAAATGAAAATTTCTGTCAAACAATCTAATGTGTCACGCAATTCCAACTGATAGGTGTCTGAGGGAAAGTTGATCAAGTCTTGCTCTTGTGAGCTCAGTGCATAGGTTGAATTGAACCATGTATAATTGTAGGGTGCCGTACCTCCTGAGGGACTAATATCAATGATTCCGTCCGAGAACCCGTTACATGTTACGTCTGTTACAGCTTCATTTGCCAAAAGTAAATCCGGTTGTATTACCTCGATGGAGTCAACCACCTGACATCCGTTATTATCGATTAAGTCAAAGGTGTACCACCCGGCCGTAAGGTCAGTAATAGTTTCAGTATCATCACCAGAGCTCCATGTTACTGAATAAAGAGGAGAGCCACCTGTCGGTGTCAGTTCAATCGAACCGTTTGCTTCACCATGGCAGACAACAGGATTGGATATAAATGTATATCCAAGCGTATCCATTGGCTCGGTCAATGTGATTGAATCTTCCCAAGTACAGAAGTTTCCGTCCGTAACCTGTATGTAATAGGAATCAGCAAAAAGGGTATTGATGTCTTCTGTTGTAGCCCCATTACTCCAATTAAAAGAATACGAAATTGTTCCTCCTCCTATTGTTAGGTCAACAGCTCCGGTATTTTCACCTTTACACAAGATGTCCACACCTGATAAGCTTCCGGTTAATAATGGCGGCTCACTGATTATTAACGTATCGTAAAATTGACAGTTTTGCCCGTCCGTAATAATAACGGTATAGGTGTCACTCGGATAGTTTATTAGGTCTTCTGATGTCGTTGATAATAAATAGCTGGAGTTAGCCCATGCAAAAGAGTATGGTGTTGTTCCGCCCGTAGTGTTTAAATCAACAACACCATTAGATTCTCCAAAACAGACAACAGGTGAAATGTTGTTGCTTGCTTGAAGTGTATCACTTGGTTGATCTACAAGGAAATTTTCTTGGGCCTGACAGCCATTATCGTCATTAAGGGTCAATGTGTAGGTGTCGGAAAACAGTCCTGCTAAATCTTGGGTAGCTCCCATATTGGCGCCGGATGAGTTTTCCCACGTGAAGGTGTAATCAGGGGTTCCGCCAAAGGGTGTGATATTAACCCCTCCGGTATTGAGTCCGTAGCAGAGAACATTTATAATATCGTCAGTAATTATTTCAAGATCAAATTCTGGTTCAGTTACTTCATACTCTTTAGTCAACAAACACAAATTGTCATCTGTTACGGAGAGCGTATAAGTACCATCTTCTAGCGAAGTAAAATTGGCATTAGTAGAGGTGATTGATTGAATGATTATTCCAGCATCATTGGAAAAAAGGGAATATGTATAATCTCCTGATGAAGTTCCTCCAGTAATTTCAACATCGATTTGACCATCAGAAAAATCATGACACGATACGTTTGTGATGCTCTCAGTGGCTATTGAAAGTGGCAATGGAGAATTTACCACTTCGCCATTCGAATGCGTACAGCCTTCTGAATCGGTAATAACTACTGAGTAATTGTCTACAGGAACTCCACTCAAGGTAGGGTTATCTACAGAGTAATTATAGTACGAACTTGACCAGGAATAGTTGTAGGGAGGTGTTCCTCCAGTAGGTCCAACAGTAAGCTCTCCGTCAGAATATCCATTACAAGTAACATCGGTCGTTACGATTGAGGAGGAAAGTGGCGCATTCGGCTGATCAACGGTAATATTCTCTGATGCTGAACAGAAGTTTCCATCTGTGACAGTTACAGTATATGTGTTGGCTGCCAGACCCGACACATCTTCGGTCGCGTCTCCGGTTGACCATGCATACGAATAAGGAGGAGTTCCACTACCATTCATAATAACATCAATCTCGCCAGAGCTCTGGCCGTTACAATCTACATCTGTAACATCATATGTAATTGCTATAGGGGTTAAGGGTTGGTTAACATATACCTGCGTTGATACAACACAGTCGTTTCCGTCTTTCACATTTAAGCTGTGAAACCCTGCACCTGCATTCTCTGTTGCAATATCATCATAAGTGCCAAGCCCATCCATGTCCCAATCGTAATAATAAGGTGTTGTACCTCCCGTTGGAACAACAGTGACAGTTCCATTATTTTGTCCAAAGCAGAGGACATCAGTTACGGATGTGTTCAATAGAATTGGGGCTGGAGAATTTACTGTATACGAAAGAGAAATTGTACAGCCTGTGCAATTGTCTTTGAACAATGCTGAATAGGTTCCCGCCGAAAGTCCCGTAAGGCTCAATGTGTTAATTGGTGGCTGTGGACTAATTGACCAATATACTTCCCAATCAGAGGAAGCTTGAATAATACTTAGGGTTATTGTACCATTGTTTCCACCATTACAGAATACATCTGTTCCTGAAACGGATACAGTGGGGCACCCGGTGTAACCGCATTGTGTCCAACCTAAGGTTGGTGTTATAGCCAGTATGGCTGCAAATAGAAGTTGTTTCATTTTATCTTACAATTGTTACAGTACCAGTGTATTGATTATCAATCCCATTGTTTAACCTTATTATGTAATAGTAAACCTCTGAAGGAAGCGCTTGACCTTTATAAACACCATCCCAGGGGCTGTATGTACCTATGGATTCGAAGAGTAGACTTCCCCAGCGATTAAAAACGCGAACTTCTGCATTAGGGTAGAGGTATAGGTTCTCAATAATCCAAGTATCATTATAGTTGTCTCCATTTGGAGTAAATGAATTCACCACTTGAACACATTCGACCAAAGAGGGGGTAATAATGAAGTCATAGGATTTTTGACAATTATAATCATCAGTAATAATCACGTTGTATTGTCCTGCGATTAAGTCAGTGTTATGCTCAGTTTCATTTCCATTCGACCATTGCCATTCGTAAGGTTTTGTTCCTCCAACTGTTGCAATATGAATTTCTGCATCAGTTTGATCAATACAGCTTAGCGGAACAATTTCCTGTCCAATCTGAATTTCAGATGCTTGATCGACGAAGAGGGTTTGTTTGTAGATACAACCATTCGAGTCTGTTAACACATAGCTATATTCTTGAGAGGTCAAATTGACTTGATCTTCAGAGGTTGAGGTGTTGCTCCAGGTGTAGTTGTAGGACAATGTTCCTCCACTTGGTGTCAAATCAATCGCTCCATCATCGCCTCCAAAACACGAAACTTCGGTAATATCGACGTCTACTTCGAGTGTGTCAGGCTGATCTACGAATATATATTCTTCATAAATACAATCATTTTTATCTGTAACTCGGAAGAAGTATTCGCCTTTAATGAGTCCTGAAAATAACTCGCTAGGATTGTTCATTAAAATCTGTTGTTGATTACCCCACTCCATGTAATAAGGAGTTGTACCTCCTGTAATGTCAAGCTCAATGGATCCATTAGAATATCCAAAACATGCCGGCTCCGTTACTGTGCTAGCTATTGTCAATGGGTTAATTGGTTCCGCAACGAATCCACCTGTTGTTTGAGAGCACCCGTTGGTGTCTGTAATTGTTACGCTATAAAGGGCGGAAGGAATATTTGTTAAATCTTCCGTGTCATCGTTGTCACCTGTCCCATCGTTGTCCCAATCAAAAACATATGGCTGCGTGCCCCCAAACACAGTAAGGTCGATTGCACCAGTAGTATCGCCGTTACATTTTACTTCTTCAATGGCAATTGATGGTGAAATAGGGTGCAAAGGTTGGTTGACTTGAACGCTGATTGTTTCCGAACATGAATTGTCATCGTAGGCAATTAGATTGTAGGTCCCAACCACCAGTCCTCCAAGGTCTTCTGTATCGTCATTGTCGCCAGTTCCATCATTGTCCCAATCGAAAATATATGAACCTGTACCTCCTGTAATTGTGAGATCAATAGAGCCTGTGGCGTCTCCATAACAGTCAACATTTTGAGTGACTGATGAAAGTGTGATGGGCTGTGCGGGCTGATCCACTGAAATTTGAAGAATTGCTTCACATTGGTTGTCGTCCAAAACAAAGACCGAATAGATTCCAGTGTATAAGTTGGAAAGGTCTTCAGTAGTTGGTTGCATAATAAAAGAGGAACTATCGGACCATTGGTAGGAGTATGGACTTGTCCCCCCGGAGGTCGTAATATCGATGACCCCAGTATTCTCTCCATAGCAGAGTACATTGTTATGTGTTTCTGAGAGTGTGAGTGGCTGCGCTGGTTGCCCAATAGTTACCGAAAGCACTTCTTGACACCCCTTATTATCGATAACGGTTAGATCAAAAATTCCTTCGGGAATTGATATTAAGTCTTCAGGGTCATCGAAATCTCCTGTTCCATCATTGCTCCAATCAAATGTGTATGGTGCTGTTCCCCCGGTCACTGTTAAGTCAATTGCACCAGTTGCATCACCAAAACACCCAACGTTAACTTTTGTGAATGATAGTGCAATTGGAGCTGAAGGTTCGTTTAATATAAATGAGTTTGAGCTTGTACATCCATTTCCATCGGTAACGAGCACATCATAATTTCCTGCACTTAGTCCATTTTGGTCCTCATTTGTAGAAGTGAGTCCTGTACCATTTGATGTAGACCAATTGAAGCTGTAGTTGCCGTCACCGCCTACACTTGTTATATCAATTGCACCTGTTGGAACACCGAAACAATTTAGGTCCAGTAAAACCGGGGCGGTAATTTCTATAATGTTTGGCTCATTGACGGTTTCTGTCCATGTTTCCATACATCCATTGTCGTCGGTTACCTGTACGACATACGTTCCGGCTTCTAAAACAGAGGTTGGATCTTGCATCGTCAGGGTTGTTTGAGCTCCTTGATTATCAAACCAAGTGTAAGAATATTGGCCAGGGATATTTGTTGAGCCTCCATTTACCGTGAGATCAATTGAACCCGTATTGTCGCCAAAACATAGGGCATCTGAAGAGACAGAAGAAACTACAATTGCCGGCGGTTCATTGATTACGTGCGAGAAAGATTCGGTACATCCTTTTCCATCGGTTATATTTAGTGTGTAGGTATCGTTTTCAAGATTGTTAATGTAGCTCAGATTTCCAATTGGGTTTGATGCTCCATTCAGCCATTCGTATGAATAAGGGATGTTTCCCCCTGTTATTGTAACATCCAACGAGCCGGTTGGCGAAGCAAAACAATTGGCGTTTACGAGAGCAACATTTGATTCAGTGATTGGTGCAGGCTCATTTATTGAGTAATTCGCCAATGTAACACATCCGTTTCCATCTGTAACCGCAACATTGAAATTTCCTGGAGAAAGCGTTGTTTGATCTTCACTTGCAACGACAATACCATTTCCTATTCCTGTCCAATTGTAGCTGTAGCCAGCTGCTCCCCCAGTCAAATTTAGGTCAATTGATCCATTACTACCTCCATTGCATTCAACGTCTGAAGTGACCGCTGTAATCAACACCTCTAAAGGCTCTTCTATGGTGGCTCCAACAGCAAATTGACACCCATTGGCATCGATAACTGTTCCTACGTAATTTCCTGCAGGAACACCTGAAAGTGAAACGTTTTGGGAATTAACTGGTCCGGTGGTCATTGAATTGGACCAATCAACAGTGAAGTTTTGAGTACCGTTTGTTATTGATACATCGATTTGTCCTGTTGATTCCCCGAAACAATTTACGCTTGTTGCAGTTGCTATGGCTGACATTTGATTCGCAGCCATTGAAAGAGTTTGCATTGAGGTTTTCGGGGTGAACCCCTCCAAAGACCATGTACGCTCATGCCATTGATTGTAGGTCACCGAGCCAAAAGGGATGTCTAGTACCGACAGCGCTCCGGTGCTTGCATCACAATTTGCACCTGGGATCAAATTATAAACAGAACAGGTCGATAGCTCTGTACCATCAAAACCAATTGAAGGAATGTCTACAGAAATAGTTTTGTATTTAATACATGGGTAGACATAAGGCACGCAAATACCAAACAAACATTCCTCTCCTGAACACATCCAAGGGTATGGTATGCTCTCAGAAAAGCTGGCTCCTGGGAAAATGGTAAATCCTGGAATATCTACCTTTACACCTCCAGCCTTCATCACAAAACCAAGATCAAAATTATCACCGATCTCACTCGTCACTTGACCGTCCATGGTGTATTCACGCTCTATTGTTAACTCATTATAGAAACAAGGATATTTATACCGAATTGAGTCACCAACGGTGAACATAATCTCCGATCCCGAACCACTGATCATTGCCCCACCATTCGAAGGGTATACTTCGTAGTCTACAGGAGTTAAAAAAGTATATGAACCAAAAATTGTTGGTTCGAAATCAACATTTAGTTGATTATCCAAAACCAAATTTATTCCAGCGGATAAAATTGAATATTCTATAGAGACAGGATCAGAAAGGCCAATAGGAATATTAATTTCTCCTTCTAAATTTTCTAAAACTTGTACCAAAGCATATTGTGTGGCTTCACATTCAGCGCATTTCGGACTTGGGCAAGGACATTCTACTCGATCAATGATCATCGCAGCTAAAGCTGGAAAACTCAATAAAACACTTGTATATTCATCGTTACCTTGAGCAACAAGGTTGTTGCCTGACGCTGTCATTGAAGTCGTCACAAAGGGCAGGTCCATCTCCCCATTGAATGGGCCAGTTGAGGGTTCCAAGGGTAATTCATCATCATAAAATTGGGCTGTTTGACAATAATCTGGTACTAGACCTTGTAATGTCGAACACTCTGTAAATGCCGGAAACCCGACACCTCCACCAGGAAGATTTGGGAACCAGCCTTGTTGAGGAAAAGAAGCAGGGTCTATGGATCCCCAACCAAAAGAGCCAGACTCAGAGACTTTATATAGGGGGAAGCGAGAGTCCGACATACCAACGAGGTCTACCAAAAGGTCATCAATATTCCCGGACATCACAGGGTAGGTTGCATCAATATCAATAATCCCAAATGCATCCAATCGAACTCCTACGGAAATATCTACTTCAAAATCAAAGTCAACCCAGGCTTCAATATCTCCAGTTGAGGGATAAACGGTTTCTAGTTTTGGCGTTTCTGTCGTTGTATTCAGCGTAAAGTCGGTTGCGAGATATACCCATTCACCAGCGTTATAGGTATTGTTGTCTGGGTATGTTACTGAAATTTCTGCTGGATACTCAACTCTTAATGAGTCTTGACCAAAGCCTACGTAATCCATATCGATCTCGACAGAGGTTTTCGTGTCGAAAAAAATACCAGCTCCAGCTGAAAAAGATGGAGTTGTAGGGCATGGAATACCGAGAAAATCAAATAGATCTTCAGCTCCTGGTACAATATCACATCCATTGATTGAGGGTATAGATGGTATTTGAGGACCGAAAACGAATGTTTGATTGAATGTAGGCTTTGATCCGGTCCATGCAGTTGGAATTGAGTAGCCTTGATTAATGCTGTAAGGGTTTGTTTCTGTACTTGGATTGAATAAGCCTTGCCAGCCAGAATTAAATGTAATTGTCTCTACATCTGTAGTTTGGCCGAATGAAATAAGGTAAGAACAAGTGGCTAAAACGGAAAGAACTCTTAAAATCATCTTTGGGCGAATTTGGTTGTCTTGAAACTATTTAATAACGGCCCTTGTACAACAGAATCGTATTTTTCGGGTAATGTTGCTAATAACCACAAAACTTCGTTGAGCCCACCTGTGAATCCCTGATAACGAATAAAAGGTTCACCATCAATATTGAGTTTGATTTTTACGATCAACATCTCTTTTCCATCGGCAAGTGAAACTCTGAATTTAGTTAGAAGGTCCGCTTGGATGTTCTTGTAGTACTCTTCATTTAATGACTCCTCTGCGTCTACAATGGTTTTCCCTTTTACAACATTCATCATAAGTGATGTTCCAGTGGTCGCATGGTAGTAACCATTATATCCATCTATTTTTTGGAAACCTTCAGGAGCTACGATGCAATCGAGGCTTGCTGAATACACATTGGATTGATCATCTGTGTTAGTGGCATTAAGATTTGCCCTTCTTTCCTCTTGTCCGAATACAAATACAAATTGGAATAGAAAGAGTAAGGTGAAAAAACCTTTCAGGGACCCAAAGAAATTTTGAGTAGTAAACATAAGTGATTTGACAAATTAAGTGATAAGTATACCCGTCGTTTTACAATGGATGACAAGAACGTCAAATATAGAAATTAAAACTGAGATACTTTAATCTTTCTCTGTATTGACAATAGATGATTCGAAAAATATAATTTTAACAGAGATTCAACGAATAGAATTGGTTTTCTATGATCGATCAATGAATTTGTTAGGTATGTTGATTTTTATTAAATTGCTCATTGAATATAGACGTCGAATCATCCTAAACAAGAAGATAAAAAAGGAAAAAATGCGAAAAAAACTACCACTATTTTGCTTTGTACTTGGAACACAAATTGCTTTCGGACAAGGATTAATGAACCCAACAATACCTCCCTCTGGGATTTTATATCAAGTTGCTACAAAAGCGGATACGATTGGTTTCTCAAACCAAGGAGATTGGGACTTTTTAGCGGTTGTAACGGATAACAATGCCACGATTGAAGTGCTGCCCGTAAGTTCATCATCTTCAGCTGGGAACTATCCAAATGCTACACATGTTAAGTACGAGGATGGAAATGAGTTTTTTCTTGGGTTTAGTAACTCTGAATATTCCTTCCATGGAGAAATCTCTGTGCTTACATCATCATATTCCTCTTCATTGGTCCTGCACCCGTACCCATTTAGTGTAGGAGATATCCATTCTGATTTTCAATTTGACGTTCCGTTTACAGTTCCGGGAGGACCTCCCTTTTTGGAACGAGATGACCAGGCATACTCAGAAGCACTTTCCACGGGAGACCTTACAATGCCCAATGGGACAATTTACACGAATGCGACGCTTGTGCATACAACGAGGACATGGACAGATGGACAAGTAGGGTCATCACCATGTATAACCACTTTAGATGCATACCACTGGTGGGTTGCAGATTATGCGATTCCAGTTGTTCAAACATCAACAATGATCTCAAGTGGTCAATGTCCTCCAAATATGGTAAAGGTTACAAAGTTCTTAACGGGGAGTGTCATGGGGACATCATCGTTAGATGTTTCAGGTATACTGATTTATCCTAATCCATCAACGAATTTCATTCATTTAAGGAATGGTGATAGGTTTGTGGGCGCTCCTTATAAGTTGCTTGATCAATTGGGGAAAACAGTTGCTTCTGGAAGTGTAATTAAAGACAGTCAGAAAATAGATGTTAGCGACCTGCCGGGAGGGGTTTATACTCTCATCCTTCAGGATCATACGAACCAGGCAGTGAAAGTTGTAATCGAATAGGAGGGACCTCGACCTTTATTTGAGATTTTTTCATGTCTTTTAGGACTTGGTTTTAAATGAACACGAAATGAAAACATTAATTAGGACCAACTATGAACTAATAAATGATAGTGTTGACTCCTCTTTTATCGATTTTTCATGCCGTTAGTTGAAGGAGAGCATATGAAGAAATACGACATTATATTTGCCGGCTGGGGCGCGAGTTCTTGTGTTTTGCTCATAGAGATGGCTAACCAAAACTTGTTGGAGAATAAAAGTATAGTTATTATCGATCCAGGGAGCAAGGTAGAAAACGATAAAACATTTTGTTTTTGGGCTCAACCTTCTGATCGTTTGTATTTGGATTATGCTTCGATAATAAGTCATGAGTGGTCTTCGATTAAAATAAACAATGATGCTCCTCAGGCAATAGCTCCTTTAATTTATTGCCATATCAATAGTAGCGACTTGTATAAATTATGCAGGGAGGTAATGGACAAGTATTCGATAGAGCATCTTCAAGAATCTATTGAAAGTATCTCTTTTGATAAGAGTATGGAGGTAGCGACAAGTGAATCAATTTTTAGCTGCGAATGGTTGTTTGACGCAAGGCCTCCTGCACAAAAAAGATTCAATAAGAGGTTTTCCATGTACCAATCTTTTTTAGGGTTTAAGGTTGCACTTAAGAATCAGAAATTTGACAGTGAGGTTTATCATATGATGGATTTTAGAGTTGATCAGAAAGAGTCAACCCAATTTGTATACCTTTTGCCATATGATAATCAGCACGCATTGGTTGAGTTGACTCGCTTCGGGAAAAAGCTTATTGAGAAAGAAGAGGCCAAGAAAATATTGGATGAGTATATTTTTGAAAACTATGGCGAATATGAGGTTTTAGATGTCGAAAAAGGAGTCATACCAATGGCGACAATTTCCTCAAAAAAAAATGTAATAAATCGTTATGTGGAAATCGGGACAAGGGGAGGAAATGTAAAGCCGAGTACAGGGTACGCATTTAAAAATATGTGCCTACATGCAAAGGTAATTTGTAAAGAATCAGAGATTCAAAATACGCGGGTTAAGCCAAAATCAAGATTCGTCTTTTATGACCAGTTGTTGCTGATTATACTGACTCTCTGGCCACACAAAGGGAAAATGATTTTTGAACGGTTGTTTCGTTCCCAAAGCGCTCGTTTTGTTTTAGGGTTTCTCGATGAAAAAACCAATTTACGTGAGGAGTTGAAAATGTTTTCTCAGCTTCCCATTATACCTTTTTTAGGCGCAACTGTTATTTGGTCATTTTGGAAGTTGTCGGACAAATGGATTTTGTTTTTGATTATAGGCTATTCGTTGTTTTTCCCTTCAAGCTTCTCTGATACTGAGGTTTTTTTGACTTATTATGAATTTTGGATTCTCATTGTTGGATTGTTTATTGTCGGGATTCCTCATGGTGCTTTGGATCATTTAGCTATTGGAATGAAGGGGGAAAAAACAATTTCAGTTGCATTTATTCTTTTGTATCTCGCAATTATGTTCGGAGTCTTTGCGGTCTGGTATGTTTCACCTTTAGTATGGCTCGCGTTCTTTTTGATTTATTCGTCGTGGCACTTTGGTCAGACTGATATGGAGAACTGGGGCGTAAAAAATGCTCCTGTTGGGTTTTTATGGGGTGCATTTTTATTGTCGTTTATGTTGTTAAGTCACCTGGAAGAGTTTAATTATGTGCTGTCAATTTTGGAGATTCCACCGATCTCGTTGAGTTCAGAAATTAACGCATACGTGCCTTTTTCCCTTCTTGTGCCTGCAATTTTTGCCATTAAAAGCCGCCAATGGAACTGGTTATTTATGTTAGTCTATTTATTGGTAGCGCAGCAAATCACGTTGATTTTGGCGTTTGGATTGTATTTTGTTTTCCATCACAGTGTTCTTGGTTGGAAGAATTTGAAAGAAGCATTAGTCGTGAGCCATTCTAGAATGTTTCTAATGGCCTTGCCGTTTAATTTAGGAGCCTTTCTGTTCTTTGCTTTGTTTTTTATGAAAATGACAAATTCGATTGAGTTCAATATTGTATTTTTTCTTGTTTTTCTCTCTTGTATTAGCCTACCACACATCGTCTGTATGAGTCGTTTTTATACTTCTTCCAAAGTAAAATAATCCAAAATAAAAGATTTTCTGACCGACATGTTCAACTGATATTGTCGCATCCTAATAGGTCAATAACTCAAATCGAGGTGAGTTTTGTCACTTGAGGCGATAAGAAAGAGTACCCATAATTTCTTTACGATGAACAGGTCAAAACATAAAACACTATATTAGAGATGTTTATAAGCCCAATTTGAATGAACTTATTGAATCAATTTGGCTGCTGCTCACCGTTTAAGGAATAGATTATGAATTTATTGAATAAAACAAATCAATTTTTCCTGTCTTCAAATTCAAAAAAGAAGATTGAGAGAATAATACTTTACGTTGCATTGGTCGGATTTTTCCTTCATTTGAGTTTGATTTATTTATCAAAATTTGGGATTATTGATTTTCTCCCAGAATCGGATTTACTTACCAACCCAATATCTGCGATTTATACTCCATTTTCATTTATACTGATTTACGAGGTCTACTTGTTAATTTATTATTTGCCAAAATCCTTTACGACCTACATTACGAAGCAATATGAAATAATTACGCTAATAATAATAAGAAAACTATTCAAAGATTTGTCTTCGCTAGAACTCTCATCAGACTGGTTTGTAATCAAAGGAGACTTGCAGTTTACTTATGATCTTTTGGCATCAATTATACTGTTTTATTTGATTTATCAATTTCAGAAACAAGGCCGATTGGCATCAAGACAAAATACGAGTAGTGGGGTGAAAATTCAACGTTTCATTCTTAGAAAGAAAATAATCGCTGTCGCACTTGTTCCACTCTTCTTTCTGATGGCTTTGTTCACCCTTGTCAATTGGACATCAGGGATCTCTTTTGGGTCTAATAATTTTCCAGGATTTGAAACTATTAATAATTTATTTTTTGATGAATTTTTTACTGTTCTAATTTTAGTTGATGTCATTCTTCTTCTAATTTCTTTCTTTTATACAGACCGGTTTCATAAAATAATAAGGAATTCGGGATTTGTTGTATCAACTATTTTGATTCGTCTTTCTTTTGGTGTTAGTGGATTGATAAGTACAGTTCTAATTGTAATAGCTGTTCTTTTTGGGCTTGCAATTATTTTAATTCATAATGCGTACGAAAAGTCCCTTTTATCGAATGACTAGAAACTCAAATCTTTCTTTTGATGTCTTCGATACTTTTAGAAATTTTCAATGGTTGTTCTCTTTTGGCGCTTA
>Ga0206677_10001948_pt1 | contig 18723 bp, 13 predicted proteins | sample M130m12015metaG_FD_155475 | JGI IMG/M metagenome (GOLD analysis project Ga0206677, IMG submission 155475) | Ammonia-oxidizing marine archaeal communities from Monterey Bay, California, United States - M1 30m 12015 | ecosystem: Environmental > Aquatic > Marine > Intertidal zone | place: USA...
TTGTTTCTTGTGGCATTTGTTGCACTGGCTGTTGCATTTGTTGTACAGGCTGTTGCATTTGTTGCATAGGTTGTTGCATCATTTGCCCACCCATCATCTGTCCACCTTGTTGCATCATAACAACAGGTTCCTTGCTCTTGAGAGTGAGTGCAAGAATAAGACCAATGAAGAGGATTAGACCTCCACATACTGCTATCACGATTCCAAGTCCTGCTGCGAGGATGCCGCCTACCGCATCTCCGAGAGCATCAATGTCACCAACAATGTATACTTTCGAATCAGAACTAATTGTGACTACATCTCCAGGATTGGTGTCTGGGTAAAACCAAGAAATGCTCCCAACACGCTGATAATCGTCATCGAGATAATCATCTTCCTCATTGTATTCACAATCCTTGTCGAAATAATCTTCTCCATCCTCACCCATTGTAATTGAAATTGTAAGTGCCTCACAATTTACGCTGGCTTTTGTGTACACACCATAGATGTCATCATCAGGGATTGTAAAATCGAACTCATTTCCTTCAGCAGCATTTTCTGAGGAGGGGTCTAGACCCGCTGATGCGGCACCCATAACCGTAATTCCAATTCCAATTACTGTGAGTAATCCGCCGATGATTAACAATACTTTACCTGCTGTGTGCATAGTAGGGCCTTAGAGCAGGCAGATTATATACGTGTCTCAATAAGATGAGATCATATTATTCTTCCTTAGATTCTGTTTCTCCGTCACCAGTAGATGGAAATGAATATGGCTCAATAACAGTTTCATCAGTTACAACTTGGGTGACCTGAGTTGTTGAAGCAGTGTTCTGTTGAATAACAAACTGTCCATCTTGATTCATGACCATTGGTTGAACTGCTTCATCCTTTAGCGTAAACACAAGGATAATTCCGACAAGAATGAGTAAGATACCACAACAAAGAGTTCCAAATCCAGTCAAGAATCCAAGAGCTGCAATTGCAATTGGCGTCCCTATCGCTTCAATGTCATCATCACTTACGACGTAAACGGATTGATTTGATTCAAAAGAAAACTCACCCATTCCACATCCAAAACAAGCTCGACCAAGTTTAATGTATGACGAATTATCATGATAGAACTCTTTATTTTCAGAGTACGCATCACATCCATCGTGATTATCGCTTGCCATCACTTCGTTGTAAAATCCTCCCTCATAATCATGTCCCATTTTAGACCATTCAGCCCTTACGAGATCTGGTTTATCCGTTACGGTAACACTGGTCTGTTGGCAATGATCCCATATATCGTCATTGTTCGCGTCAACAAACGTCCCCTTCACGAAGAAAGTAAAGCCAAGATCTCCTTGCCCATCATCATCATTGACCATTAGAGTACCATTTGTGACATCTTCAAGAACAAAGACGGGTACAGCATCTTCAATATCATCTATTTGAGAGACACCAAGTACGAACCCACCAGTTGCAATGACTAGGAGTACTCCGCCAATGATTAGACAGACTTTTGCACGTATATCCATGCTTCAACCAGCGAGTGCTCTTTGATAAGCCTATAGGGACGACTCGGGAGAGTCGTCCCAATAAGATCACGAGAGCTGAAAACTCAATCAAGAGTAATCTTTGTCTTCATCTTTGCCAGCCATGACGAAGTGCATGATGACAAGAGCAACACCACCGATGTAGAGCAAGAGCGCTACGTAATCGAATCCGGTGTCAAAGTTCATCCACCAGCCCATGTATTCTTGGTTCTGGACGATTGCACTTTCCATATCTTCTGCATCATCATCTTCAATTTCTGAAGATTGTTCGATTTGGAACACTGGTTGTAGGTCAGTCATGTTCGGTGCTGTAGCCATGTCGAGTCCTGTTCGTGTATCAAGATAGAAGGTTGATGTTGAAGAACCTGAGATGATAATTCCAGAGATGTCTTCAGACATCATAGAAATCTCGCTTCCAAAGTAAACTGGGAGAGCAGGTGTTGTTGCGTCAAGGAGCGTGAAACTCTTGATGAGTTTAGCAGTGATAGGGTTTGTAGTTGGATCAACACTTGCTGTGCATTCATCAACAGGTATTCCCTTTACTTCGCCAGTTCCGTCACAAACAACTTCTGTAACTGCGTATCCACCAGCGTTGACCATGTCGCCACTTCCGGTAAGGAAGCCACCAGTTGTCTCGTTGAGATTTACTGGAGTTACGAGACCATAGGTTTCTGCGAACATCATGTCGTTTCTCCATGAGAGTTGATTTGAACCATCTTCGCTGATAGCTTCACCCTTGTCGCAGTCAGAGTTGTGTCCAGTGCACATAACGTAGACTGAAGCAGGTCCAGTGGAGATTCCACCAGATCCGAAGTAGGTTTCGTTTGTTTCAAGCTTGGACCATCCCAATGAAGGGTCGGTCACGTCACCAGCAACGAAAGCGCTGACTGGGTCTCTCCATCCATAGAGCCAGTTGTCGAGAGGCATGGTCATGTATTGGCCACTGCTTCCGAAGGTATCAACAAGGAATCCTGGAACGAAGTCACCATAGATGACGCTTGTCATAAGGACTCGAAGTGCATTAGCTGCGTTAGCATCAACACCAGGATAGAATGCTTGAATTGTGTCTGTGTTCCAATCCATTTCAGGAGCAGGTTCACCTGTAGCAAAATTTACTGGAGGTGTTTTACCAGTTAGTTCTCCATACAAGAACACAGTTGCACCTGCTGCAGTTGTTAGACCAAGAGGCCCATAGAGGACGTTACCTGAAACTGCTGCATCAAGTGCAATTGAAGGAGCACCTTCAGATGCTGCAATAAGAGCTGTACCCCAAGCACCGCCGAGGTTCAGGCTGTTGTCGAGGTATCCGCCATTGAGTGGATCTTCTGCACCGAATGAAGTATTGACAAACAATGAAGCAGTCATATCACCGCTTCCACCAAGAAGAATCATTGGTAATGAACTTGCATCGGCCATCCAACTTCCAGCCCATGTAGCAACTGCACCATAGGTTGCAGGGTCAAGTCCGTAAGCACTCATAGCGTCAGTTCCCATTCCAAGGAAGTTAGCAACACCGAACTCTGTTCCGTCTTCACTAACCTCGAGAAGACCTGTGATTACTTCATCACCCGGCGTTCCAAAGAGAAGGAGCATAGCAGCTGCGTTATCCATTGTGATTCCAAGGTGAGCCAAACGTGTGGATGCGTCAACTGAAGTCCCAGTTGTATCCCACATCCAAGCTGAATCGCCGCCACCAAGAGTAGCGAAGGTCAATCCGACTCCAGCGCACATAGCCCAATCTCGAGCAACAGTAGTTGCGTCGTCTGCACCAGTGTATTGCCAAATACTAGCACGTATGGAAGCATTTGCTACGTCGAGATGATCAGTTGGGTTTGTAGGGAAGGCACTGCAATGTCCAGCAAGCATGGTTGGACCAAGTGAACCTGTGAGTGAAAGATCTTCACCGCCAGGACCCATAGCGTCATAGAAGGCATAGCCCATGTTCGCATCTGTGAAGTTAGCAGCGAAATCCGCACCTAGGCCAAATACAGTGGCGTATGGATACCCAGCACTGGGTTCGAATGCTGCGTCATATTGGGACCAGAAGTTGTCTGCGAGTACACCCGGAGCGGCAGCGGTAGCCGTTTCGCTATCCATGCCGAAATCCATCTCTAGAACGGCTGCTGTATAGTCGAGGTTGGAGATCATAGCAGCACCAGTTGGTGAACCAGCAAAGAGACTCTCAAGGTCCTTAGCAAGCATACCTGCCGTAAATCCGGCCTTAGTCAGGTCCATGATTCCGTTGATTGCAGTTCCAGTCGCTCCAACAACTTGAGGTTGGAAAGGAATGTTGAGTTGAGTGATAGGCATATCACATGGATTCAATGTGTCTGCAGAGCATTCGAAGACCTTTGATTCGTTGTAGGTAAGAGTACCTGCTGATTCATTGAATTCGATGATGTTGCGAGTTGTAGTAATGTCGTAGAGGAAAGGACCAACCTTGTCATAAACTGGATCTCCTCCAGCCATAACTGCATCTGCATTGGTTAGATTCCATGCATAGTAGGTTCGTTCAGAAGTGGATGTTGCCCAGTCTTCTTCTGCGGTAGTACAGTCGCTGTCTTCACAAGCTGAGTCATACGGATGTGTCTCAAAATTGTCTTCTACTGCGTCTTCTACCATACTTGTTGCTATCGGTGCTAGAACAACCAAATTCAATAGAATCATGACTGCTCCGGCTATTAATTTTTCATTCGCCATAGGTGTTCCCCAGAACACCGGGTGATGCTCAAACTACTTAATCTTGAGAGGCAGAATACCGTATTGCAGTACCATAAGCAGTGAATTCGTATGCAGCGGTCTTATCGTCACCTTTTGATTTCTTAGAGATCATCGCAGTTTCAACACGGAGATTGATGACTTCATCAAAGCCTGATTGTATGGCCTGCACCCTTAATCGATGAATTATAACTCGACGTCCGTAGGTCAGCATCTTGTCATAGGAATGGATTTTACCACCAAACAGATTCTTGATTCCACCCGTCATCATTTGCCACCATGAAGGGCCAACAGAAATACTCTCCATGACGAGCGAGGATGACTCGATTTGTCGTGCTTGACTTGGTTTCGAAAGATTTGATACCGGGTCGGAGCTCGCTGAAAGTAGAGCCTTTTCTTCGGTATCGAGTTTGAGCAAGAGTTTGTTTTGGTGAAGATTACCAAACAGCCATGAACCTAGATAAATAAACACAGGCAATGAAGCAAAAAGAAGTTGGCAAAACAGAAAGTTTTCTCCAGCCATGTGGATCGCCTCACTCGACAGTTACTGCAGTTCCGTATGCGAAAAGTTCAGCAGCGCCGCCAGCGACTGCAGATGTAGCAAATCGCACGTTGACAATCGCATTAGCGCCACGGCCTTGTGCGTCCATCATCATTCGCTGTAGTGCTTCATTACGAGCTTCTTGCAAAAGTTCAGTGTAGGCTTTTAATTCCCCACCGACCATGTTCTTGAGGCCTGCTCCGATGTCCTTGAAAACGTTCTTTGCCCGTACAGTTGAACCTTGGACAAGTCCAAAGGAAGCTGTGATGAGTTTTCCTGGTACGGTTTCGGTGTTTGACAGATGCATGCCTTGTGACATAACCGAAACTATACTATTGTTCCTTATGTAACTATGCCAAGGCAACTTAGAGAAGAGGTTGATTCCTGAGCCATTCCAAATCAGAGATATAGAGTTGACGAATATCATCAAGACCAAGCACGAGCATGGCTAATCGCTCAAGACCCATACCCCAAGCACAGACAGGTGACGTAATACCCAGAGGTTCCGTTACTTCTGGACGGAAGATTCCAGCACCACCAAGTTCGAGCCACTTGCCTTTCCACTTGACTTCAATCTCAAGACTCGGCTCAGTATATGGGAAATATGCAGGCCTTACGCGAACTTCTGGATAGCCCATTTTAGCATAGAACGTCTTGAGTGTTGTAACAAGCATCTGAAGATTTGCACCAGGCTCCATGATTATTCCTTCAATCTGATGGAATTCAGGAAGATGTGTGCGATCGATGGCCTCTTTTCTAAACACACGATCAACAGAGAACACTCGACATGGCTTGTCGGGATTTTCTGCAAGATGTTGAATGGTGTTTACTGTTGTGTGCGTTCGCAACAATGCTCGCTTTGAAATCTCCTCAGAGAATTCACCAGACCAGCCTAAGGAACCCGTTTCACCCCCATCTTCGTGTATTGATTTCCACTTGCTAATGAGTTCTGAATCAAGTTCCAGAGATGCAGGATTTTCGAGATAAAATGTATCTTGCATCTCTCGCGCAGGATGATCTTGTGGGATAAATAACGCATCCATATTCCAACCCGCAGTTTGAACGTAATCATCAACGAGTTCGGAAAAACCCATTTCCAAGAAGACGCGGCGGATGCGTTCAATCAACTCTTGCATTGGATGAGAGCGGCCTGTTCGTGGAGTGGCCGATTCTAAAGTCACGTCAAAAGCACGAATGTCAGCATCTTTCCATTCACCTGACTGGAGCAATTCCGGAGTGATTTCAGTAACCTGTTTTTTTTCATCCAAATCGGATGGTGATACTTGAGCCCCCTCATCGGTTAAGCTCCAACTGCGGAGGCGGATTTCTGTAGTCTCGATGAGACCTTTACGTCCATTGAAGTGGTTGAGCAATCGTTCACTCAAATCCTCTTCATCCGCAGGTAAACTTGCCAGGAACATTGCTCGTGATTGAAGTTCTGTCTTTATTTTCGAATGGTCTTCGCATTCAAACACACCTTTGTTCAATTGAACATCGAGTTTCTTGAGCAACCCCACACCAGGTCCAGCCTCGTGGCGTTCAAAGGAAGCTTGTAATTTCTGCATTGTCGGTTCTTCTTGTGATTGAACCCATCTCCAAAGCCTCGTTTCAAGCAATCCATTTGAGACCGCCTCACGCCCCTTATCAGCAAGTTTGACTGTACGACGAACAAGTTCATTGATGCTGACAAACCCTTTGTTTGAGAGTCCATGTCCTGCACCAACAACAATTGCTTGATCAGTCCAGCCACATGCGTTCATGACTTCTTCTAGCGACCATGTCTGGGTTGGTTGTCCGAGCATGGCTCGAAGCATCCTACGTTCTGGATTGGATAACCCAGATGATTCGGTCATGACGTTTCCACCCCCTCAAAGGGTTTCAATTCACCGCTTCTATCGAGTCAAAAGTCTCAATCATCGTCAGTATCGAACATAGCAAGGAGATTCAACAATTCACGCTGACGCTCTTCCATAGCATTTCGATCTTTCTTCGACATATCAGGATCCTTGAGAGCCTCTGCGAGTTCATCGAGTTCAGTTCTTGCTCCGTCACGAGATTCTTGCAATTTCCTGCGTTCTCTCTGCATCTTACGCTTTGCAGTTCGTTGAGTTGTTGCTTCTGCTTGCGTGTAAACACTGTCGGAAAGTTCAACAGAGGTCGGGAATGGAATGTTGATGTTTTCCTTACCGAAGCGTTCATCGACGTTGCGTAGAAGCCAGTCTTTAGCAACCCATTCATCGCTGTAGTCTTCGACCCATGTGTACATTCGGAAAACTTTAGCAAAGTCACCAAGTTCGTTAAGGAGAATTCTTGGCTCAGGTCGATCGATGACAAATGGACATTCTTTAGCAAGCTGCAGCAGAGTATACTTCACGTGATCGATATCTTCACGATAGTCGACACCTACGTCGAGAACAACTGAGATTCTTCGAGCGATTCCATCGCCACCACCACGAGCGTGATTGACAATCTTGGATTGAACAAGAGTATTGTTCGGGATAACGACCAGGCGTTCGTCTCTATCGAGTACCTTCGTTGAGAGAATTCCAACGGAAACAACTGATCCTAGGACCTCTTCAACCTCGATTCGGTCTCCAACCTCGAATGGACGATCAATGGAAAGAAGGAATGAGTTGACGATATTTCCAAGGGTTTGTTGAACCGCCAATCCGATAATCAATGAAAATACAGCCAACGAGGCGAGAATTCCAAACAATTCGATACCGAGTTGATCAAGGGCGAAATACAAACCAGCGAACCAAACAACAGTTCGAAGGAAGAAGACAATGATGGAATTGCTGCCAGAGACAGTCACGCTTCCTTGAGCACTAAATCGGTCCATGAGTACTGGAATCAAGTGCTTGATAGAAACGCTCAGAATGGAAGCACTGAGTATCACGTAGAAAGCTGCAAAGATTGGTTCAGTTGTATCAAATGTGGTTCCTTCGGTGCCAAGAATCCATCGAATAGTAAGTTGAGAGCCGAGAGCAATAATGAACGCATAAGTTCGGTTTGCAAGTGGACGATGGAGATGATCGTCCCAATCAACTTCTGTAGCGGTTACAAATTTCCACCAAGGACGGATAACGAGGTACTTAGCGACTAAAAGTCCGAATAAAATCAGACCGATTGCAATCGTAATACGGAAGTAATCATTCAGTGCGTCGACATCATCAATGAAGCCTTGAATATCCATATAGAGACCTTCTGTAGTTTTCCCCTTTCATAGACATATAAAAGCATGATACCTATAACACAAACTGACTAAGCAGAGAAGGTATGAGAAACAGCAACAAAGCCAGTCATGGAAGAGACAATATCAAAGAGTCAATTGTTGAGACAAGGCCATGTCGGAGCAGATTGCTACACCCACCAACATAAATTTCATCAATTCTTCCTTTTTAATAGGAACACCCATTTTAGCCATTACGTCCCTCGTTTACTACTCAATGACTTATGGCATCTCTTGGTTCGAACCTGTTATTTTCTTCTTCTTTTATTTTGCATCTGGTTTATCGATCACCGCAGGCTATCACAGGTTGTTCAGTCATCGCACACACAAAGGCGAATGGCCACTGCGATTGTTCTACGCCCTTTTTGGCGCCGCTGCATTCCAAAACTCAGCCATCAAATGGTGCAGTGATCACAGAAGACATCACCTCAAAACCGATGAAGATGAAGATCCTTATTCCGTAACAGACGGATTTATTTGGGCACATATCGGATGGGTTATGGTCGATCAAGGCGATGAAATTGTTGAGCATGTAGAGGACCTGCAAGCTGACAAAATCCTTGCATGGCAAGACCGCCATATTTTCCTTATCGGTTTCCTTGTTGGTATTGTATTACCCGGTCTTGTTGGATTTGCTTTACTTGGAAACGTCCATGGCCTTCTTGGAGGAATGATCTACGGAGGATTCCTTCGCGTTGTTATCGTTCATCATGGCACATTCCTCATCAACTCGGCTGCTCACACATGGGGCACTCAACCATACTCCACAGCGAACACATCAAGGGATTCACCGTTACTTTCCTTGTTCACATTCGGGGAAGGATACCATAACTTCCACCATACATTCCAAGCAGATTACCGCAATGGACATCGATGGTACCATTGGGACCCATCAAAGTGGTTAATCAAGTCTGCATCTTGGCTTGGACTGACCAAAGACCTGCACAAGATACCAGACAAATCAATCGAATCAAGACGAATGAAGGCAACCTTTGAACGCAAGTCTAAGGGACAATTCATAGAAAGCGATTATCAAGAGAAACTTACTGATTGTGTTGCTCAACTTCGCAAAGGATTTACAGATCTCATTGAACGTAGAAAGGAATACAAGCAGGCTAAGCAGTCCAAAAAGAGTCAAAGCAAGACCAGTTGGAAATCAATGAAAGAAGCTCATCGGACCAGAATCAAGCAATGCAAACTCAAGATTGCTGAAGCGAGAACTGAATTCAAAGTACTCATGAAGTCCATGAAGGATAAGCGAACCAACAAGCCTGTTTCTGCTTAATCCTCGGACTCTATTCGCTCAACAGCAACACAAGGAATTGTGTGTAGACAGTCTTTGTCTAGTTCAATCTCAGATGCGTCAACAAGAGGTTGCAAATTGCCAAAGCCTTCCAACAAACTTGGACCAGATGCAAGGTAATACACCGAACCAAGCCCATCACGAGAATTCTCTGCAGTCGAATTGGTGTTTGTAGCACATTCACCCGTACACCCATCTGCAAAGGCAACGTAGACTCGACCCTCTAGATCTATGTGTAAATCATTGAAGTCGAGCAAGTTTCTATTTGAACCCCCAATGTCTCGACAGTCTCCTGAATTGAGGCAGATGGAACCTCTCTGAACAGGATCATCAGTGACTTTGTAGGTGTGGAAGATTGGATTCTCATCTAACGCGTTTAGACTGTATGTTATGTACAGATGATAAGTTGCATTATTCGGAGCATAGTGAGCGTTTCCATTCCATGGATTTCCATCAAGATCTGATTCATTGAGCATCTCGGAATTTTCGCTTCCTAGATACGTAACTGCAATTCGCCCTGGATCACCTGCATCTGTTTGGGGGAAAACTGTGGAGATGACCTGATTTGGAGAAATTCGAATACTTTCTTGTTCCCATGTCACTCCAGAATCGGTTGAACGAGACATGTAAATTCCTTCATCTCCACCTGTCCAAACGTGATATGCATTCGAAGCAGTGTCCGTTGAAACTTCGGAATTCTTTCGTGGATTAGGCGTACCTACATCTTGCCCCATCGATTCTTCAAACCAAGAGAATCCGTTGTCTTTCGATACAATCACCGTTGGAGTTTCCACTCTTGGAGTCAAGTAAACGGTTCCGTCTGGAGCTGTTGAGATTGCTCCGTGCAGTCCGCCGTTGGACGTAGCTAAGCCGATTATTTGGCCACCAGCTTCGAAGGTTGCGCCTCCATCGAAACTTGTAAAACAGAAAATTCCAACAAGTTTGTTGTAGCAGTAGTAGACTGCTGTTTCATAGAAACTTCCTGTGAATTGGCCAAATGCGCCATAACCAGAACTTGTCCAAGGGCCACTGGCGAGTTTGATGTGATCATTGATAGGTGTCGTCCCTGAATCGTGCGGATTACCCAACCAAGATTCCCCATCATCATCACTCCAACAGATCCATGAGGTTTCAAGTCCTATCATCTGAACATTGAAGATTCGATCTGTGATTGTGTCAACCCATCCATATGGATCGCTTGTGGTCGGAGAACACTGTATAGGATCCTGAGTTTCATCCCAAGAGACGCCTCCATCGCATGACCTCATGACTTTCTCCATAGCAATGAAGAAGACACAACCGCTTGAAGTAATACCAATACTCGGTTCTTTACCTGTCTCTCCAACATCACTGAATTGGAATGTCATGTCAAGAGGAGGCGAATTAACTGCATCTCCAGTTTTATCGGTGATGAAATAATTAGTGTCAACTTCCACCTCTGGCTCGATGATTTCTATGACTTCTTCGTTTCCGAAACACCCTGAAAGAGAGAGAGTCAACATCAAGAATGTCAGCAACACTGCTAGGCTACGCATGGCCGGACGTCACGAAGGTCACATAATGACCTTCCGATAGACAAGCATAGAGATTTTTTATCATTTCATCAACAAATCAGTTGAACTCATCGAAGGAAGGTGCTGTTGTTGGGCGATTATCAAGTGCATTTTGGGCGAATTCGTCCTGGTTTTGCATCCATTCCTTCCCAAGTTCATCAGGGCCTGGTTTTGTACGACTTTGAATGAAAAGGACAACCAGTCCGATTACGGCTAGACCAAGAACGATTCTCCAACCAAGATCAAACGGTGAATCCATCCCGGCTTGTTGTGGGAACCAATCATTTGAATCTGCGACACCATCGCCGTCACTGTCATATTTTGCATCTTTATCGAAGGGGAATACATCGGTATTATCACCTAAGCCATCACCATCAGAATCAAGCCATTCAAAGGCACTTTCTGGGAAAGCGTCAGCATTATCACCCACACCGTCAAAGTCTGTATCATAACATTCTGAAGCATTGTATGGCCAAACGTCCGAATTATCTCCACAACCATCTCCATCAGAATCGAGCCACTCTGTTGAATCGTTGACAAATGCATCGATGTTATCACCGACCCCATCCGAATCCATATCATACCATTCCGAAGAATTCAGTGGGAATGCATCCATGTTGTCCCCATAGGTATCATTGTCACTATCGTACCATTCGGAGGAATCCTGAGGGAATACATCGCCATTGTCACCGTAACCATCCTCATCTTCATCAAACCATTCCTCTGGATTCGAAGGGAAAATATCAACCGTATCAGCGATTCCATCACCATCACGGTCTGGACATCCAAGTGGAATCAAAGAAAGACCGTATTCGTAAGGACAATCATCGCTGTTGTCACCGATACCGTCAGAATCCCAATCAGCCCATTCTTGTTCATCAGCAGGGAATGGATCGCTATTATCGCCAACACCGTCCTCATCTGTATCAACACATTCATCTGGATTTAGTGGGAATTCATCGCTATTATCACCACATCCGTCACCGTCAGTGTCTGCCCATTCGAGTGAATCGAGTGGAAAGGCATCAAGGCCATCTTTGAATGAATCAGAATCAGAATCAGGATTACGAGGGTCTGTCCCAAGTTGTTCTTCTTGGGTATTTGAGAGGCCATCACCATCAATGTCAAGATCCTCTATATCGGAGCAACCATCAGAATCCAAATCATCAGTGTGGACACCTATGAGGCCTTTTGGGCATTCATCATCATAATCGGGTACTGAATCATTATCATCATCCCAATCTTCAGAATCAGAACAACCATCTCCATCATAATCGATAAGATTCGGACTCAATGGACATGGATCGATTGCATCATTCATGCCGTCGCTATCTGAATCCTTTTGCTCGTCTGAGCAACCTGATTTGTCGACAGAAGCGCCCACTGCAGTTCCTGGACAATTATCCATTCCATTGAGAATCAGATCACCATCATCATCACGTTGAACCCAAGAACAACCGTTTAGATCTACGGTCGAAACATCGTCAGTCCAATCGCACACATCCATTCCATCAACGATGCCGTCACCATCAGTATCAGCCTGACCGATTGCTTCAATTGCAAAACGGCCAATGTACTGATGCATCATACGAGTCGGATGAGCCTTGTCGAAGAACACATACTCATCAACATTTGAAACAACAGGGTCGCCGTTATTACAAATCGGTAAAGGCAACAGGCCAGCACCACCTGAACACGCTGCATCTTGGGTGTTTACGAGCCCTAATGCGTCCTTATTGACCATTATGTCATTGAAAATGGTGTATGCATCAATCGAATGAACGAGAATTCCTAATTCTGCTTGTAAATCTGTGATCAGCGTCGATAATTTAATGTTATACGAAACGACTTCGGAACCAATGTTTTGTTGCTGTGATTGACTTCGACTAAGAATCTCTGGCGTTTTTTCCAGAGGAGGAAGATTTGGAATAATGAATTCATCAGCCCCAGCAGTAGCCAATTGTCGAATATGGCTTTCCATGTTAGCAACGATTGTATCAGAATTAGCCGTTCCATAGAGGAAATCGTTCCCACCTGCCCAGAGCGTTACAACATCATTCGAAGTAAAACTTGATTGAACATTTGTTGTATAACTTGTGATTTGAGTACCAACATTCGGTAACAAAAGATACGAATATCCAGCACCCGTTTGTGAACCTCCGAATGCTCTGTTATCACCTGGTTGTGTCCCAGAACCAACAGATGTCGTGACACCATAAGCCTGAGAAACGTATTCGACCCAAACCATTCCATTTGAGAATCTGCCTTGCCAATACGGTGGGACGTCAGGAACATTAAGAATTGAATTCTTTGCATTACCCATATCGCTTAACGAATCGCCGAAAGCAACAAGATTTCCAATTGATGCTACTTTTCGATTCTGAAACATTGAGAACGAGTGATCGTCTTGGGAGATGATTCCGCCAGAAGAATCCAAAAGATTCACACTGAACGTGTAGAAATGTTCGTTGTTGTAAATGTGTTTGAGTTCGATGATTTTGGTGGTGATTGTTCCTGCTGCTTTGAACGTCAAGGAACCATTGGCGACAAGATGATTGTTGACATCCCTCACATCCCAAACAACTGTGAAATCAGTATTGTATGGAGCGTTTTTTAGCTCAAGTTGGATTGGTATGGTCTCATTTGAAAGCCAGTCATATCGAGCTAACTCCACATCGAATTCAATGGCTCGACCATCTGCTTGAACCGGAGAGACAACGGTTTGACTGGCCACTAAAAGAAAGACCAATAAAACCTGAATGCGCATCCATCAACACAACCAATGATTTACCTAAATGGGGCCATACATAAAACAACACCGACGCATATCCTTTTTCGACTAAGAACTTGCTTTGTCGAGTCGATCAGACATGAGCGAGATTATTGCGAGTCTCATTTCATCTTCCTGTTGTTGTGAGAATCCAAGCATACTCATAATCGGTTCTTCCAGTTTTTTCCTATCGGGCATCGACATTTCTGTTACCACGTCTTGTATTGGTCGTTGAAGGAAAGATTCCAGAGCCTTCTCGTCGAACTGAAGAAGATCCAAATCTGGCACAGGTATCTTCTTGACTTCATACACAGGAGATTTCAGTGCACCGAGCCCAAGCGAGTTAAAACTTGTAAGCAGTTTATGGAGGATTATTGGTGAACTATTCAGCCAGATACACAACTTCAGAGAATCAATCTTATCTTCGAAAGGATAAATTCCGTAGAATTTGTCAGAATGACGAACTCCTTGATCATTGAAGCAAACCCTGTGAGAAGATCCCATTGTTTCCATCCATAAAATCTGAGCGGATTCATTTGGATTAACGTTGTACCAGATATTCCTTGAACTACATGTAGACCCCTGATGATAGCCTTTTGATTCACCTTCAACAATGTAAGAAAGGGCTTGAGTACCTTCCAATGATTCTTTTGTTCTAGAACAAGTAAACATGAGGGTTTGACGATTAGAAAGGCTTGTTCGAATGCTTTGACTTTCGACGGGTCTGCGAAGAACATCCTGTAGATATTCTTTTTCAACTCTATAGTTTTCACAATCCTTTCTGCTTAGGTAAAAAAAGGCATTTCCTCCAGTTGTAGAACCTCTAGAGACTCTGGCAACTTGTTGTAATTCAGAAGACTGCGGCCTGAGCACCTCCATTAGAGTTAGATAAATTTCAGGGGCTCTGTGTAGGAGTGAAAGTCTTTGACCAAAGTAGTTCCCTTGATTGTCAAAACCAGATTCCATCAATTCCTTTTGAGAAATCCTCCGAGAAGTTCTCAATGCAGAGCATTTGATTGACTCGGAGAATTCCGATTCCAACATGATAAAACTTGTATTTTCAGGTTCTGATTTTCGAATAATTGAGATGATTGTATTGACATCAGCATTACCAAATTGTTTCTTTTTCCTTGAATCAATAAGGGAAATGATATGATTCTCTTGAAGCAAATATTGTTGTAAATTTTTGCCAAAACCAGCATCAAGCCAACTGTTTGAACAGATGAAAATTTGGAGCCCATTCGGACGAAGAAACTCATTTGCACGTACAAAGAAATAGCAATACAAATCAGAAGTTCTGTGAACTGGGGAGTGTTTCACATCTCTATATTGTTCAAGCAATTGTTTCTTGTATTCTTGAGCAAGATGCCCATGTCGAACATAAGGAGGATTTGCTAAAACAAGGTCAAAGCCACCACTGCTTGCTTTGACGTCACGTACACATTCTGGTTCCAGGCCAAGTAAACTGTCTCCTGATTTGATATTAAAGGCCTCTAATGAAACAGTAATTGGTTGATGTGAATCTGCTGCCAAAGAGAGCCACAGACGACATCTTGTACGATTCACAGCTCTAGAATCTAGATCAATACCGAATATAGATCCGGAAAGGAGTTGATGTTTTAGTTCATTATTTGAAGCGTTAACATCATTCAAAGTCGTTGAGAGTGTGAAATGGATTCGAGCGAGTTGATCTAACAAACCGATGAGAAATGCACCAGACCCACATGATGGATCTATTGCCTTGATTGAAAGCAACCCCTTTCTTAGCACATCTGCTTGTTCAAATGACATACCATCAACTTGGTTTTGATCAACAAGACGTGCAATCATATCAGAAGATTGATTTGTTTTCTCTTCAAGGATTCGTTTTATTCCCTCATTGCACATGTACCTCACGACTGGTTTTGGAGTGTAGTACACCCCTTGGCCCTTACGATTCATCATCAATTCCTCAAACAAGGCCCCAATAATTTCAGGATTGATGGCTTTATCAGAACCAAATTCCGCAATGGTGAAATCATAATTGTAAAACAATCCATTTTTTCCAAGTAAAGATTTGATTAGTTGATCAGATATATCCCAACCAATTTCATCAAGTGCAGTTTCATGAAAGAGGTCCAGATCAAGGAAAGGTACCTCGCCATATGCTGGGTTTTGCTGAGCCCCATCCATTGAGAGCCCTTTCATAAAAAGTGGCTTCAATCTCGATTCATAAATTGACTTAGAATCAATTCCACCCGAATTACAAAGCGCAGATAAATAATCCGAATTTCCATCAAATAGAAGCCATTGTTTCTCCTCTAAAAATCGTAGAAAGAGGAGACGAAAGAACAACGTTTCCACAATTTCATGGGATTCTCTTTCTGAAAGAAGTGATGATTTCTGAACAAGATGATTTTTCAACCGTTGAAAATGAACTTTGGAGTCATCAATAAATCGCATGGCAAGCAGTTGAGCCTCTTTCGAATCTGCCACATACGAACCTCCTTATCGCCCACTGCCAACATACAAGCCTTAGTCTCACCTACCACGATTGCAAAAAATGCTTCCAAATGAAACATACTTGATGTTGGGAACATTTATTCAACGCAGGTACAGACAGAGAATCATGTCCGATGAAGAAGAGACCTGGAATGTCAACGATGCGATGAATAAAATCCGTGCAGCGCTTGAAGAAAATAATCAATCCGTTGAAGATCTCTTCTCTTCAATCGATGGGGATGATGATGGTCAAATTAACGGACCTGAACTCTACAGAGGGCTTCAAAGCGTCGTAGGCGACAAACTTTCACCAAACCAAGTTTCTATGATCATCAAGGCACTCGATACCAACGAAGACAACCGAATCGATCTCAGTGAACTTCAATCTGGGCTTTCTTCTGAAGAAGAGTGACTAAACAAGCGACTCCGCTTTTACCACGCTACTGTTGAATGGCGACGCTCTTGTCGAAACTACCCCCTCTTGTTTTAGGTAAGAAGCAGGACAGTGTGATGTTCAGGAAGATGAAACATAGTTTGTTTTGTCAACTGCATGAGGGAAAACGATGGACGATTTCGAATCACTTGGCTTATCAGATGAACTTCTACGTGCTGTAAAAGCGGAAGGGTACACAACTCCAACACCTGTCCAAGCATTGTCGATTCCACCCCTCCTCGAAGGGCGGGATGTGTTGGGTGTCGCCCAAACAGGAACGGGAAAAACAGCTGCTTTCGCATTACCCGTCCTCCAGGTCATGAGCAGATCAAGACCTCAAGGAAAAAGATTCATTCGAGCCCTTGTTCTCTCTCCAACCAGAGAATTAGCAGCCCAAATCGATGAACGGTTTTCAGTCTACAGCGAGCATTTAGACATCAGACACAAAGTCATCTTCGGTGGAGTCAAACAAAATCCACAAGTTCGAGCTCTGGAAAAAGGCCTCGACATCCTCGTCGCAACGCCTGGTCGATTACTCGACCTCATCGGTCAAGGATTCATTGACTTAGGTCGCGTGGAATTCTTCGTCCTCGACGAAGCAGATCAGATGCTTGACATGGGATTCATTCGAGACATCAGAAAAGTTCTGAAACTTCTTCCTAAAAGACGACAAAATCTGTTGTTCAGTGCTACGATGCCAAAATCAATTGCAGAATTAGCAGAATCATTCCTTCGAGACGCCATCATGGTTGATGTTAGCCCAGAAGAAATCACTGTGGAACGAATAGAACAGAAAATTATGTTTGTTCGAAAGGCAGACAAGCGACGTATTTTGGTCAAGATCATTAAGGGAGAGAAAGTCGAAAAAGGCATCGTGTTCACTCGAACAAAACACGGTGCAAATCGGCTTGTCAAACAACTTGATCAGTCTGGAATTAATGCAGCAGCGATTCACGGAAACAAGAGCCAAAGCGCAAGAACAAAAGCGCTTGCAAGTTTCAAGGCAGGTCACACACGTATCCTCGTTGCAACAGACATTGCAAGTCGAGGAATCGATGTTGATGGAATTACACACGTATTCAATTACGATCTTCCAAATGAGCCTGAAAGTTATGTTCACAGAATTGGCCGTACTGCTCGTGCAGGAAAATCAGGCATTGCCTACGGGTTCTGTGATGAATCTGAATCAGGATATCTCGTAGGAATTCAAAATCTTATTGGATTTGAGATCAATGTTGACGATGAACATGAATGGCATTTCCACGGTGCAGTTCCAAAGCCTGGGCAAAAGGCTGGTAAAATCAAGACCAACAAGCCTCAAAACAAGCCGAAAAGAAATCATCAGAACCGGTCAAACAAACCAAAGCAGAAGAGAAGAAACAATCACAATTCACGTGAATCATCTTCAGGACGCTCTCGTTCTGGAAGTGGGGGCGGACGCTCTGGAAATGACGGAGGGCGCTCTGGAAATAATCGAGGACGTTCCAGAAACCAACGTAATAATCGATGATTGAAAGTGGTTCAAGACTTGATTTCATGCATCTCAGCATCTTCGACGAGAATAAACTCAAAAGCACCAGATGCACTATCGTAATCGATACTCAAGAATAATGCCTTCATCTGCCTGTCTTCGAATGGGTCATGGAACCAAGGCTGACCTGAACGGAAAATTTCCAGAATTTGTTTGAATTCAGGCATGGACATATCCCCAGTAATTCTGTACTCAGCTGATTCAGCACCCTCATCCATCAAGTCATCTCCTTCTTGACCACGAATGACAGTTCGTTGAAGTCGACGTTTCACGTTCAAGTGCACGTTGCAATTTGAGATTTTATGCCAATCTTTTCCAACGCTTGCAATAAAGCATTCATTCGCTTCCATAGCCCGCATAGGAGAACATGGTTTGTAACCTTTTTCAGAAAGGAGTATACCGAACAAAGATCAATAAATAATTCACAAGCAATAATTGACGAGACTAAACGGGAGGGTTTGTCCAAAACGGTTCAATTTTGGTATCTTCTTCGTTAAGCGATTCTGTTTTCTCCGTGAGTAATTCAGGCAAAACATGCCGCATTTTCTTCTTACGACCTGTGTACTTTACAACGACTTGAGTACCGCTGTAGAGAGTTGTATAGGTGGTCGAGCTCCCATCTTCACCACCGCTATGAGTAA
>Ga0206677_10001949_pt1 | contig 18717 bp, 21 predicted proteins | sample M130m12015metaG_FD_155475 | JGI IMG/M metagenome (GOLD analysis project Ga0206677, IMG submission 155475) | Ammonia-oxidizing marine archaeal communities from Monterey Bay, California, United States - M1 30m 12015 | ecosystem: Environmental > Aquatic > Marine > Intertidal zone | place: USA...
GTCACATCGAACACTGTCGCTGTCGGCCACTCCCCTTGATAAATCTGCATCGCCACTGGGTCTACTTGCTCTCTCAGATTTGACGGCCTGGTCCTGCCCTTGCGTACAGTTTGAGATTGTCTTATCAATGTCTCTGGGCTTTTCGCAGTCAGATGATCCATCGTGTTGGGCGTTGCCCATGATGTAGACTCTTTTTCTTTGGTGAGGAGCGCCAACTTCACGCGCTGAGAATATTCCCCACGCCGTTTTATAACCAAGGCTTTCCAAGTCGCTAATGACTTCTCTGAGTCCAAGGCTAATGTGTCCTTCGACATTCTCGAAGAAGCATCGAACAGGTCGAACTGCTCTGATGATTTCTTTGATGTAAGGCCAGAGGTGTCTTGGATCATCTGTTCCTTTTCGCTGTCCTGCTGCCGAAAATGGCTGGCATGGATAACCGCCAGTGATGAGGTCAACTCTGTCTCGAAAGCATTCCACTGGCAGGGTTTTAAGATTCGTATAAACAGGTGCGGGTAAAAGGAGGTTGGCTTCCATCTTGTTAACCAAGTTCGCAATTGCGAAGGCTTCGATTTCACTAAAAGCGATGACTCGATGTTTAAACCCTGCAAGGTCAAGTCCTCTTTCGATTCCACCATATCCGCTACATAGCGAGAGGACAGTTGGTAATTCTTTGGTAATATCCACATTATTATTTCCTATATCGATTGGATTCATAGCCTTCGGCCTCAACGGGCATACCCTCTGCCCATTGTGGTAAAACGCACATTAACTTTTCAAACTCAGCCAAAGACCCATGACCTTTTGGCACATCGGCTACGATCTCATCGTGAACATGAAGCACAACACTGTACTTCGCAGATTCAAGTTTTAAGATTGCTTCTGCCAAAATGTCTCTGGCGACAGCCTGAGTGATTGATTGAACGAGTGACCCGCCGTAGGCTTTTATTTCACCCCAGCGGTGTGTGTGATTGTTCATACCTTTATAGATGATCTCAGTATTGCGATCACCTTGACGCAATTGCGCTTCTGGGAATGACAAGATTCTGTCGCTAGGTAGCTTAAACAATAGGTCGCCAGCCACCATTCGAAATGTTCCTTTTGCGGCTGTAAAGGGTGTACCAGAATAGCTGATCGCGTTTCTAGCGGCTTTCTCTGTATCCATCCAAAGTTTTACAATCGCCATGTTAGCATCGCGCCAGTCGTTGCGTATTTTCAGCGCCTGATCTTCGGTAACTTCAGTGCCGTAAGCTTCAGACATTTTCTGAAAAGCGCGAACACCTCCCTGATAACCCAACGCCAGCGTTGCTACCTTGCCAACAAATCGCTGATCAGAATTTATTAGTTCATAGGGCGTATGGAACATGCCCGATGCGGTAGCCTTGTAAATGTCCTTGCCATCGCGGAACGTCTGCAGCACTTCCCAGTGATCAGCCAACCAAGCCAACGCCCGTGCCTCAATGCTGGCATAGTCGCTCACCATCAAGCGGTTGCCGTTTGAGGCTGTGAGCATCCCACGCAGGCAACTCGCCAAAGACTCCATCGGCTCGCCATCAATCTGATCAGGGTCTTGAGATTGCATTTGAATAATGCAGGCATCAACATCTTTAATGGTTGGACGTGGCAAGTTTTGAGGATTGATGTGGCGGCCTGACCAGCGGCCAGTTGATGCTCCGTGATACATTAAAGAACCATGAACGCGGCCATCTTGACCAATGCACTCAAGCATCGCCTGGTACTTTTTTGTCGAAGAACGTGACAGGCTCTGCCGTATGCCGAGAAACTCTTTTACATTTTCAGGGCATTTGTCATCTTGAAGCGCGGCACTGATTGCCGCCTTGTCGTAATTCCCCAGCGGGTAGTTTTGCGAGGCGCACCACTGCATTGCCTTAGCGCGTGATCCCGTAGAATCAATAAACCCACCAGTTAAAACGTGAACGCGCTTATTCATAATTTTACAGTGGCTATCAATGATCACCAAGGCGTTCTCAATTGACTTGCGATCTAGCTGAACGCCACGCCAATTAATGCGCTGATCAGCCTCCCATATCGCGTTCTCAATGCCTCTTAGGTTTCGAAGACGCAGCCGAATCTCTCGCTCTGCGACAACGTCTTGCAAGCAATAATCGTACAGTTCTTGGTACAGTTTTAGGTCACGGACACGCTTGCCACGATACGGTTTACAGCACCGCTGGATCAATAGCTTGCCACGCTTTGACTTCGCGTCATCACCATCGAGGCCAAGTGCCTCACCACATTTTCCCAAAGCGCGGGGGTAAGCCTGTGCGGCGGCAAGTGCGGCTGTGTCACGCCACTGCGCAATTGGTACAGGTTTCCAATTAAGCACCAGGTTCCATATGCACATCTCAAAAAAGCTGTTCCAAGCCCAAACGGTTGCGCCGCCAGCCTCTATTAAAGCTAGAAGCCTGTGCGGCACAGGCATGTCAGGTGTCCAAAGTTCTGGAGGATCATCATTAACGGCCCAAGCCATGCAGAGAACTTCAGTTGTGGGGTGGTCAGCGTAAGCATATGCGCCAGCTTTTCTGATGTCGCATTCTGAATATGTCTCAAAGTCGAGTGATATATTCATACCCATTTTCTCCTTAACCACCTGTCACTTATACGTTGTATTTTCTCATCGTCAGTCAGCGGTCTTTTCTTTTTCTTCGCGCCTTCCCTTTTCCGTGGAAGCAAATCTTTATCTGTAATGATTACTGTGGCTAACCCGGCTGACCTTTTCTTTTTCATTCCCATTCTGTTTTTTAAAAGCACATACGGTATGCCAGCAAGTTCGGCCATCGTATGCACAATGACCGGCTTGCCTGAAAGTTCTGGGAATCTTTCCCCGACATAGGGGTAACTAAGCGATGGGTGCATTAGCTTAAAAAATCATCGTCAGCGGCATCTTCAGCAGACTCGCTTGAGATGTCATCGAAAATCTCATCGGCCTTTACTGCGCCAGAGCCAAACGTCTCGCCATCTTTCACGAACTGAATAGCAACAAGGTTAGCGTTTACCCGCTTGCCCCATTTATTGTCCATGATCCAAATTGAGATTGCGGCATTCACATATGCGCCAGCGTATGGTTTTCCGTCTTCCTCAACCAATTGCGTCCTGTCACGATCTATAATCGTTGGGCGATTCTTGCCAGACGCTGATACATACATCGCGTTTTCGTAACCGTCATACGCCTTCTCTTCACCATCGCCTAGAAAAACTTTCATGCCTTTTGGGGTGTCACCGTTAAAGTGTAAAGTGACTGCCTTTTTGATTTCTTTTTTCAGGTTATCGATTTGGCTCTTGTCGGTGTCTTTGTCTAACAAAAAGTTAGCGGAAAACTTAGCTTGCTGGCCTTCATTAAAAGCCTTGGCAGTCCAAATTTGAGGGAAAGAAAGTCGTACATTTTTAAGGGTTATTACACTCATTCACTTTTACCTATTAAGAAGTTATGTCACTAAAGTATTCGGTAGCGTCAGGCTTCACGGCTGGACGTGGATCGGTGTCCGGCGCTAGACTGGGTCTACCGTCTGGTTTGCAGTAGAGATCAACAATCTCTGCCGCTCTCGCTTTACCAAGTGCCTTGTCGGCTTGGGCTGGCGAAATAAGTTTCGACACAAAGGCATCATCGCCAAGCATCTGGATAAGTTGTTCTTCAGCTATCTTTTGGTCTACCCACTTTCGCTGAGAACGACCAGCGACTAATTTGTAATTTGGCAAAATGCCGCCATCTAGCAAAAGTTTGTGCGCATGTTTCTGCACTCCCTGCGCCCATCCGATCAGCGCATCCATCTTTGGTAATAAGTTAGAAATCTCATCAACATTTAAGGTATGCGGAACTTGCACAAGTAATGGTTCTTCTAGGTTGTCAAAAGAACCCATAGTTAGGTTGTAATTGTGTTCGGCAAGAGCGCGGCAGGTTGGCTTCGCCTTACAAAAGTGGCAGGCTTTTTTATTTGGTTTGAAGCCAGCATCAGGTGACATTGCGAGTCTCGCGGCAGGCTTCACTACATCGTTTGCCCACTTAAATAAATCTTTTGCCCGCATAGAGTAGGTGTCTATGTGGTCTAACCGTGGTTGCACAATCGTCATACTCACAGTGTCAACTTTATCGATAAACTCAAAAGCCGCGCCCAGACCGTATAGCATCAACTGTTCATTTCGATTGGCGTTAACTTTCAAGCCTTGCCCGTATTTCAAATCTATAACGTGCAACACGCCGTCATCTAAGGTCACATAATCCGCTGTGCCAAACCCGCCTGCCGCCCATTCCGAATAATCAACGCGCAGTTCAACGTGCGTCTCTTCACTACCCTGCGCGTTGCAAAAGTCAACGTAAGTCGCAACGTGATATGCCATATCTGCGTCAACGATGAAGCCTTCAAACTCGACACCAATGTAGTTTTCTGGCGGCTTCTGTTTCAGCAGACATTCTTCTGCCAGTGCGTGTGCGGCTGTACCCTCGGCTGCAAAAAACGAGGTCTGATCTGGAAAAGTTGATTCTAGGTTGAGTGAGCCTGGGCAGGTCATCCACCGATGAGCCTTTGAGGCTCCAAGAAGTGCGTGTTTGCTCATTATTCGTTTGTCTCTTTATGATTTAAATCGCTTTGTTTGTGGACACAATAGCTATTTCTGATACTGTGTCAACCACAAACAGTTGATTTTAAGACAAACTAAAGCAATGATTATGAAAGGTGATAAATGATATATGTAAGTGACTATGCGGCTGATGTGCAGTCGGCAATCGATGCGGTGATCGCAGCCGCGAAACTTAAAAACAGGACAACGCTTGCACGGCGATTAGATGTCTCGAAGCAAGCGTTAAGTAAGTGGGCGCAGACCGGGTTAGTGCCAGCACATCGCGCTTTACAGATGGAATTAATAACTGATGGTCAAGTGTCTTGGCGCATGCTGTGTCCAGATATCGTTGTCGAGTTTAATAATAGCAAGGAGGTTGTTTATGAAATTTCAAGAAAAAGTTAAGCATGGTTTTTATTGTTTTCTTGCGAAAGTGTGCGAGTTCACGATTACAAGTTTGAACTGGTTAATTAATAAGTTAAGTAGAGCAGAGATTGCATTGTTAAGTGCGGCGGCAAGACTTAAATAAATAAAGACGAGGGAAATCGTTTTGGCATTTTTAAAAGAATTCGGCCATAGGCTAGTCGATAAAGGCTATGAGATTGTGCCTTTGAAAAAAGGTGAAAAGTTTCCAATGCTATCGGGATGGCAAAATATTAGAGCCACGCATAATGACGTAGATAAGTGGCTATCGAACGGTCACGCAGATGGTGGCGTTGGTGTGCTGTGCAGGAACACGGTAGCGGTTGATATCGATTGTTTGGACGCGAAAGTAAATTATGATCTCTTGCATTGGCTTAAAACGAATGTTGGCGATACGGCTGTGCGGATCGGGCAAAAACCAAAGTGTATTCTGCCCTTTAAAGTTGAAGGCAGTTTCAGCAAAATTCGCTCCGCAGAATATGCCGACACCGTTGGCAACAAACACGCTGTTGAGATTCTTGCGGAAGGGCAACAGTTTGTGGCTTTCGGTATCCATCCGGCGACCAACAAGCCTTATCACTGGCACAAAGGCAAAAGCATTGCCGATATAAAACAAGAAGAGTTACCGTCAATTACCAGAGACCAGGCAGAGGCTTTCGTTGCGTACTTTGAGTCGTTGGCTGAGAATCAAGACGGTTGGGAGTTAGCACGTCATGGGGCGGCAGGTATCACCTTAGACCCAGATGACTTGTCGATGTTCAAGCCTAAAATTGACATGCAAGATGAAGCTGTGCGGCAGTTGCTTGACGGATTGGACGCAGACACTCATCACGATGAGTGGGTAAAAATCGGCATGGCGTTACACCACCATTTCGATGGTCGGGACATCGGCTGGGAGATCTGGGACGAGTGGTCAAGCCTTGGCACAAAGTACCAAGAAGGGCAATGTGAGAGGCGTTACCAGACGTTTGATAGTCAGAGTAGGAACCCTGTAACGCTGGCAAGCGTCAAGGCGATGGAGCAGGTAGTTGTATCTGAGCAGGTGGTCGAGGAAAGATTGCCACGGATGCTTAGAGAGTGGGCATTTGTGCATGTTGAAGGTTCAGCGCGGGTACTGCGCGAAGACCTTAACAAAGAGAATATGGTTCTTTATAAGCTTGATGATTTGAAGAAAGAACATATGAATTGTCGCGTACTCAGCGGTGATGAGAAGCCGAAGCTGTTGAATCTGGTGGATATGTGGCTAGAGAATCCTGAGCGGAGAACGTATGCCGCTGGCCTGACATTTGCGCCGGACATGCAGACGCTTGATAGGTACAACCTGTGGCGAGGCTGGTCGGTGGAAGCCTGTGCGGGTGACGTGCAGCCGTGGCTTGATTTTGTCACCAAGGTTATCGCTGACGGTGATGCCACACACGCCAACTACATCATCGGCTGGGCGGCTCAGATTATCCAGAAGCCTATGACAAAGGTCGGTGTTGGGTTAGTTCTGAGGGGGCGAAAGGGTACTGGCAAGACCAAGTTTGGCGAGATGTTAGGCCATCTTTTTGCGGCGCACCACCAGATCGTCAGCCGCGCTGAACACGTCACAGGGAACTTCAACAGACACCTTGAGTCGTGCCTTTTGCTACAAGCTGATGAGGCGTATTGGGCAGGCGCTAAGTCCTCAGAGGGCGCTCTAAAAGACCTTCTTACGAATGATAAGTTAACAATCGAGCGCAAGGGCGTTGATGCATATACCACCCAAAATTACACGCGCATCCTATTCACGAGTAACGAAGAGTTTGTTGTCCCCGCATCGCTGGATGAGCGCAGGTTTGCCGTTTTTGATGTTGGCACTGGCCGACAGCAGGATAGTGAATACTTTGCAAATCTTGACAGTTGGTACAACGCTGGTGGCGCATCGTCTTTGCTGCACTACCTTCGAAACTTCGATTTAAGCAATTTGAATCTGCGCTTAGTGCCACAGACTAGGGCGTTGCAGGATCAAAAGCTAGAGGCGTTAGATAGCGTCACTGAGTGGCTTTTAAACTGTCTGCACAGCGGTGAGATGCGCCAGGCGAGTGTTGGAGGTAACGTGGTGCAGTTCGGAAGTACCGCCGCTAAATCAGAGATATACGATATCTATGTCAGCACCTTGCGTGACAGCAGATATCAAACGCCTAAAAAGGCTAACAGTTTCTGGCGCGATCTACGCAAGTATGAAGATATTTTTCACACCCCAAGCCAGCAATCGATTGGCGGTGTGCGTGTCCGGCGAATAGAAGTTAACACGCTTGATGCGTGTCGATTTATGTTTGACTCAGTCAACAACTTACAAATTAATTGGAATGAAATTGATGCGGGCGCGGTAGAAGCTGATCCGCTTGATCCTGCGAACTGGGATGGAGAATAAGCATGAGCAAAGGCAGTAAGCAACGGCCAACGGCCAAAGAGTTTTGGACAAACTGGGACGCTATTTGGGGCAAAAAGGAAGAGCGTAGTGAGGATGAAGATACGCGCTATGACTATCAATGTCACAAGTGTGGTGGCCTCGATATCGGTGACGTTCATCAAGAAATAGAGATAAATCACGAACCGTTTGGCGATCAGATAGTCGAGAGAACGGAAAGCTGGCTTACATGTGAGCGTTGCGGAGGTGACGTGCAGCCTATGGATTAATTACCCCCGGTTGGCGACTTCCCTCGCGCCAATCTGTTGCCTCGACCTTCACGGGTCGGGGCTTTTTTATGCTTAACTTGGTCTAATAATCAACTAAAGGTTGACTCTCACATCTCTTTATTCTATTGTATCTATGTGGTCGCAAGAGGCCACATCCATAAAACACCTGGAGATACAAAATGAGCAGCTTAAAAATGTACACGCACCAATATGAACTTAACGCTTTTGAGAAAGGCTTACACACATGCTATGGCATGACCCGCAGTTGTCTGAGACAAACAGGCTATCACCACGACAACAACGTTGTTGTGAACTACATCAACGAGATGGCTTACCGCACTGATCTTTGCGAAGAGTTAATGATGGAAGCGGAGGATATCGCGCTAAACATTGAAACAGGCTATTTCGATGGGTGGTCAAAAAAAGAACTAAACGGCTACATCCGTAAACTGGTTGAGGATGTTGTTGGTCGCAAGTGCTACTTAACTCTGGCTATTAACATCCGCAATGTTAACCGCGTCATTGTAAAGCTGGCTTGGGATCATGTTCGTGGGGTGTCTTTTACCAGCCAAATAAACTGGTTGCGTGGACGAGGATAAGTCAAATAACCGCCCCCTACGGGGGGCATTGTCAAGAAGGAGAAACGAGATGACATTAACTGAACGAGATATCCGATGGTTGAAAACGCCTAACAAGGTGAAGGTGGTGAGTCACCTACGATTCTACGAGCCACCAGAACCACGCACAGCGTTGTGCAAATGTGAGAGGCCACAAGGGGATTTCATGAGTGGATGTACGCGGTGCGGTAAGCGGGTAGCCGCTTGAGTGGAGTTACCACCTTTGGTTGTGAACTCAACCATCGGTGGTATAATTTAGACAGGAGATTAGCTATGAACACAATTAATGTATGTATGAAAAGTGCAGGAAAACAAGAAAAGCGTGAGCAGTTGTTCCGCGACATCAAGGAGTTCTGTTCTGCGATGGCGGTGTGCGCGTTTATTGTCCTTATTCTTGGTATCGAGTCTTGGGTAGATAATCTTTTATGAGCGATGACGATAAGGTCGTACCGTTAAGGCCGGTAGCCGTTAATAATAAAAAGGCTGATGGCGTTGACTATGACATGCTGGAAACTCTTTCAGATTTCATGGCAGTGCTTGCCGCGCATGAGGCTAGAGCCTTTGCGGCTGTGGGTATCTGTGGGGACGGTCAGATCGTCAATAGCTGGTACACCAAGGTGTCGCCAGCGGAGATCATTGGAGCAATTGAGATGCTCAAGAGTGACTATATTCTTCGGCACTGGGTCGAGGATGACGAGCAAACACATTAGGAGATACACATGTCCCTTTACAAAAATATTCACAATAAGCGCAAGCGCATAGCGGCTGGTAGCAAAGAGACTATGAGGTCGCCTGGTAGTAAAGGCGCACCGACCAATAAATCCTTTAAGAATTCCGCTAAAACGAGTAAGAAAAAGAAATAGATTCCTCCAGACCAAGGGCAACCCTCGTGTCCTATTGGCCTTCTGCTCGAAGGTGGTCAAGCAGAGCAAAACAGCCCCTCTTCGGAGGGGTTTTTTTATGCCTCAAAGTTATCAGATATATAACCATATTGCATTAGAGAAGACACTCTTATAACCTTAAAATGCGCTCCCTAAAAACAGTTGAGCGTTGAGGCTTTGAAGTGATGATGGTTTATTGGTGTGTTTTTGTAGTGATGATGTTGGTGATGGTCGGTATAAATGATGATGTCTTCCCAGATGGGAAGAAATAATCCCAGTGGGAAACCGGGTGGTGGTGTTAACTGCACAGGATGCACGGGTTATTATTTTTAAGCAAAAAAACCTGTGCGCCTCTAAACCGCATGTGTGCTGACCAAACACAAGTTACTCAGGTTACTCACCTTTTTTTTAATATCTAATAGAAATATATAAATACTGTGTTTAGTGTGCATGGTGTGCATTAAAAATCCCACACCGATTTGGAAAAAAAAGGTGAGTAACCTGTGCAGAATCGCTGTAAGCCACTGGCGACATGGCCTACAGCCGCACAGGTTGTTATTTTAGAACCTGTGTACCCGTGCAGGTTAAGCTAAGAAGTGAGAGCCTATGCGGGTTGCAGCCTGATTTGCGAACCCATGCAGCCTATATCGTCATCCCCCTTGGTCAACCATGCAGGGGATACTCAACCAGCAGTTGCATATAAGATATAATGCGGCTCAGTTGTTATCTAACAAAGGTCAAAGGCGTGGCGAACACCAAAGAGATAGATTACGAAAAGCTGTACAACCTAGCAAAGATAGGGCTTTCAGAAGAACAGATAGCCGCAAGCCTGGGGATATCAGCCTCAACAGTCACCAGGCGCAAGCGTGACGATGAGCAGTTTGACCGTACATTAAAGGCGGGCAAGCAGGCTGGGGTGGCTGCAGTCACCAACGCTCTGTTTGAAGGCGCAACCGGGGAAAAACCTTCGACCTCGGCGCAAATATTCTTTCTAAAGAATCGAGGCGGCTGGCGGGATAAGACAGAAGTAGACGCTAACGTGAACGCCGATGTCACTGTTACTCACGATATCGATGAAGCCCTCCAGGCTTTGAAGGACGCAGGCGTTGATCCCTCATCGCTTTGATCGCTCCTATTCATTATTGGGAATATATCGTTGTAAATCAATGGCTTACACCTATCTGGAGCAATTCTTGGAGCATTTGAGGTCTGAAAGGGCCCACCTGGGGTGGTTTTCAGATGCTCTTCGCAAAATCGAAGTACCTCTGTGGGGCGCTACGCCCCCACATATCTCGTTACACATAGGGCGGCCTTTGTGACAGAAACGACTTCAAAAAAATCGGTTCGCAAAAAAGCCGATCCGCTAAAAAATGAGGCCGCAAAAAATAAGGCGCTCAAAATAGCGGAAGCCATCCGTGTGGTAAAACTGCACAAAGCGCAAAACCGTCTCTCGTATTGGGAGCCATACGAATGGCAAAAGCATTTTTACGATGCTGGCACTGAAAATAAACAAAGAATGCTTATGGCGGCAAACCGCGTAGGCAAAACGGCTAGTCAGGCAGCAGAAGTAGCTTTTCACCTCACAGGCTTATATCCAGATTGGTGGGAAGGAATCAGGTTCACTAGGCCGACTAAGATATGGTGCTTGGGTGTGTCCGGTGAGCAGTTGCGTGACGTGATCGTTAAAGAATTGATGGGTATGTACCTTGGCGAAGGGAAATTTGACGGCTCTGGCCTCATACCTCAAAGGCTTATCTACCAAGTAACCCCGGCGATGGGTACGCCACGGCTACCAAGGGATGTCGCGGTACGCCATAAGGCTGGTAACACATCGCTCGTAAGTTTTAAGTCCTACACTCAAGGGCAACACGTCCTCATGGGTAGTTCGCAGGACTACATTTGGATCGATGAGGAGCCGACCGACCCCACAATATACCCTCAGTGTCTAACGCGAACAGCGACAGGTAATGATGGAAAGGGCGGCTACCTTGTCGGTACTTTAACACCGGAAAACGGGATGACTGAACTGGTGAGTCAGTTCATGGACAACCCGAACAAGGGCCAGTATCTCCAGAATGTGACGTGGGACGATGCGCCGCACATCACCGAAGAAACAAAGACCCAGCTTTTAGCGGCGATCCCTGAGTACCAGCGCGATATGCGCTCAAAGGGCATACCCGTTCTGGGGGAGGGCATGGTTTTCCCCATATCCGAAGAAGCTTTAAAGTGCGATCCGTTTGAGATACCCCCTCACTACAAGAAACTATGCGCGGTGGACTTTGGAATCACGCACCCCACCACCTGTGTGTGGACGGCCTACGATCCTGACTCAGATGTCATATACGTTTATGACGCATATAAGAAAGAGGGTGAGATTCCAGCGGTACACTCCACCGCTATCAAGTCAAGAGGCAAGACTATCCCCTGCATATACCCCCATGACGGTGATAACACGGAGAAGGGTAGCGGTAAGACCCTAGCAGAGATGTATCTTGAGTCGGGGGTGTTGATGATCGGGAAGTTTAGCAACCCTGACGGGACAAACTACGTTGAGCCTGGGCTGATGGAGATGTTAGAACGGTTTAGAACGGGGCGGTTACGAGTGTTTAGTAACCTGGTTCCGTGGTTCGAAGAGTTTCGCCGGTATCACCGGAAGAAGGGGAAGATACATAAAGAATTTGACGATTTGATGGACGCTACGCGGTACGCCGCGATAAGCGTAACGCGATTCGGGCAGAACCAGGTAGAGCGTGAGCATTTGACTAATGGACATTCGGGATACAAGCAAAATGAATATAGTTTCTGACATAAATGATGACGAGTTACTCGCATCGCTAGAGAATAACATTGATTCGGCTGATTCTTACGCTGAGAGCGAGATCGGCCATCAGCGGGATAAGGGCTATCGATACTACTACGGTCAGCCGCTGGGTAATGAACGCGCTGGCAGATCGCAGCATGTGAGCATGGACGTTTTTGACGGAGTTGAGTCTGTTAAGGCGATGCTTCTTGAATGTATGACGGCTGACCGCAACGTGTGCCGGTTCGACCCGCAAACCGCAGAGGACTTTCTGCCTGCCAAGATGGCAACGGCGCTTACCAACTACATTTTTTATCGTGAGAACAATGGGACAAAGATTCTGCACGATGTTATTCACGATGCTCTGGTGGCGAAGACCGGGATTGTGAAGCGGTACTATAAAAACCTCTACGAGTATGAAGAGGAAACCTTTGAGGGCTTAGACGAGCCGTCCTTCAACATGCTGATGCAAGACCAGGACGTGACAATCTTAGAGATCGCTGAAGAGGCACAGGCTGTTCAGGTTCAGGACGCGCAAACAGGCCAGCTTATCGAGTCATCACAGGTAATGTACTCTGGCGAGATAGCCAGAAAGATCGACAAGTCGAAAATTTGTATTGAGACGATACCGCCAGAAGATTTTCTGATATCACCCCGTGCTACAAATGAAGAAGATGCTGATTTCTGTTCGCACCGCACAAGTCGCACACGAGGCGAGTTGCTATCTGAAGGGTTTGATCCTGATATCGTTGCTAAGTTGGACGAGGATCACGATCTGTTTGAAGACGGTGGGCTTGGACGAGACTCAGTTGATGGCTTTCGAAAGGACGATCACTCTGATGCTGATCACGACCGCCAGCACGTTACAATTTATGAAAGCTATATCAAGAAGTACCGCGATGATTTAAAGAAGTGCGTTTATTTGAAAGTGTTGCACAGCCGCAACGTGCTACTCGATAAAGAGATCGTATCTGAGAAACCGTTTAGGTACTTTACCCCGTTCCCTTTACCTCACCGCTTCCACGGTATGAGCCTTGCGGATGTTTTATTTGATATCCAGAAAACGCAGAGCAGTTTAAAGCGCGGCGTGGTCGATCACACATTTATGACCAACACATCGCGGTTTATAGCTAACCTCTCACTGGTTAAGAACCCCAGAGATTTATTGGATAATAAGGTGGGGGCGATTATTGATGTTAACTCACCGAATCCAGAGAACGTGGTTCGTCCACTGCCGATGCCGAATCTATCAGGCACTGTTTTCCAGGCGATTGAGAGCCTTGAAACTGAGAAGGAAGCGCGTAGCGGGATGAGTCGTATGGCGCGAGGCATGGACAGCACTGTTGTTAGTAAGCAGAACAGTTCTGACCTGATCACTCAGTTTATGAACGCCAGTAACCGTAGAATTATGGTGATGGCGCGTAACTTGGCTGAGAATTTTTTAAAGCCACTGATGCACGACATTTACAAGTTGGCTGTCGAGTATGAGGGAGAAAAAGCCGTACAGCTTGATGGGCAGTTTGTGCCTGTTAATCCTCAGTTCTTAGGCGACCGCACAGAGATGTCTGTCGCTGTGGCCCTAACGCCTGACGAGCAGGCACAAGAAGCGCAGATACTGTTGTCACTTGATCAGCAGTTAACGATGAACCCGAACGACCCCAACGTAAGCGGTATGTACAACGCACCACAGCGTCACGCTTTGCTGAGTCGTGCGTATGAGTTGCTGAACATAAAGTCTGGCGCTATGTACCTGTTCGATCCAAACAGCCCTGAGTTCCAGCAACAGCAACAGCAGATGCAACAGCAACAGGAAGAGGCCGCAGCCAAGCAGTCAGAAGTTGAGAAGTTTAACGCGGGTATGACCGCAAGACAGGTTGCCGTTCTAGAAGGTCAATTAGAACTTGATGTGTTGAAAGAGCAGAACAAGATGCTTATCGAGATGGAGAATATGCAGCACAACCAGGAAGAAACAGAGAGCCGGTTGATGCTGGATGTTGAGAAGCAGACCCACGATATGGAAATGTCAGAGGCAGAACTACAGCTTGAAGCTGAACAAAAACGCAACGTGAGTATTGGATGATGATTGATGATACGGGTCAGTTTGATGCTTTTATAAAAAAAGCTAACGACAAAAAATACGCTAAGAAGAAAACGCGCAAGCAGGCGTTTAATGAGTACCAGGCTTATCGTGACGGAAAACTTGATAAGGAAACGGCCATGCCTCGCCCACAAGGACGGATGCGGGGTAAGACCATTAAATTAGTACCAACCACTGACGTGGAGTCTAAAACTGATGAATGAAGAAGATATAGGCGAACTCGCTACGATAGCAGAAGCCTCAAAAGAAATGTTGCACAGCGATGTTTTTAACAGGGCTTTTGAAATGATGAATGCAAATATCATGGATCAAATCCTTGCATCACCGCCAGAGGACAATGCAGAGCGAGAAAGACTGTATTCGATGTTTAAGGCGGGACAAATGTTTGTTCAGCAATTTGCTGGGCTGATTAACAACTATGAATTGAAGACACAACAACACGTTGAGTAAACGAGTATAATTGGAGAAATTTGATGTCAGAAGAGCAAACCGCAACGGACTCCCAGACCATCGATAAAGAAGATATTAATGCGCGACTGATGGCCGTTTTGGAATCCGACCAGGACACCCCCAAAAAGCCTAATGAAGAGCAAGACGTGGTCGATGAGATCACTGACGAAGTAATCGAAGAGTCGCAGGAAGTTGAAGAAGAGTTAGAAGAATCAGAAGAGGTCGAAGACCCAACCGAAGAATCTGAAGATGAATCTGAAAGCGCACCTGAATATATAACCGAAGGTAATATCGAAATCGATGGCGAAAGCGTGTCGATTGAAGAGATTAAACTTGGTTATCTTAGACAATCTGATTACACAAAGAAGACGCAGGCAGTGTCTGAACAGCGTAAGGCCGCAGAAGAACAAACTGCAAATTACGAATCTACACTTAACGCCCTTCTTACTGCATCCGGTGCTGACTTATCACGTTTTGACAACGTGGATTGGGAGCAAGCGGCTGTACAAAATCCTGATCAATATAAACAGGCCAAAGCTGTTTTTGAGCAGACTCAGCAGACGTATAACTTTATAAAGTCACAAGCTGACGAGCATCAAAAGCGCAGTCAAGAACAACAGCAGGCGATGTCGCGTGAGAATGCGAAAGAAAGTTTGACTGTTCTTAAATCTACAATCCCTAATTGGAACAACGATTTGTATTACTCAATAGGTGAGTACGCAACACAATCGTTAGGTGTGACATCAGAAGAATTTAATGAAGTTCACGACCATCGAATGATTACGGCATTGTACAAGGCTATGCAGTTCGATCAGGCAAAGGTGAAGACGCAAAAGAAAGTTAAAGCGTCAGCCAAAAAAACTTTGTCGGGCAAGAAAGGCGAACCCAAAGATTTAGGCAAGAAAGAGAATCATCGCAAATCGCGTGAACGTCTCAAGAAGTCTGGAAGGATGGAAGACGCTGTTCAAGCCCTCTTGAATAACTCTTAATTTTAGGAAATTTAATCATGCCAGTAGTAGCTAACACTTTAAAAACTTACGACCAGGTGGGCTTAAAACAGGATATCGAAGATATCATTTATGACATCAGCCCTACGCTGACCCCATTTACCTCTTCAATCGGAACAGGCACAGCATCAGCCACTCTGCACCAATGGCAACAGGCAGAACTTGCCGCTGTAGGTGCTAATGCCGCCGTAGAAGGAGCAGACGCGGGTGCAGCAAGTAACAACACCACCACCATGAAAACTGCTAACACGCAGATTTTCACCAAGGTAGTCCAGAGTTCAGGTACATCTGAAGCCGTAGAAAAGCACGGTAGGGATTCGGACTTGGCGATGAATATCGCGATGAAAGGAAAAGAATTGCGTAGAGACATAGAGCATGCCTTTGTTGGTGCTGGACAGGCAGGTACTGCCGGTAACGCAACAACCGCTCGTCAGCTTACGTCTGCTCAGAACCAGATCAACGCAGCGACAACTAACACTGCCGGTTCTAACCGAACTTTTACTGAAGCACTTCTTCTGTCCACTTTGCAGTCTGTATATGAAGCTGGCGGCGATCCCAACCAGATTCAGGTGACTCCATCTCACTCTGTAACTGTTGCCAACTTTGCTGCTTCAGCAGGCCGTGAGCGTGACTTTAGCACTGGCACTAAAATTGTGAATTCCGTGGATTTATATGTGTCGCCCTTCGGCGAGTGCAGCGTGGTTCCAAATCGCTTCCTCCAGGCCAACTCTTGTCTCGTTTTGGACACAGAGTATTGGTCACGCGCAGTGCTGCGTCCAATGCAGACTATCAACCTCGCCCGTAATGGCGACAGCGAGAAGAAGCAAATGTTGACTGAGCAAACTTTGGTTTGTGAAAACGACAAAGCATCAGGTCTGATTAACGCCCTTACTGCTTAAAGTAATAAATCTGGGTGGCCCTACGGGGCCATCCTTTTATTTATTTAGGGAGGTTACAAATGCCTGGTTCCCAAACTGGCAAAATGATCGCTAATGTTCAGCACGACAAAAGCGATGACAAAATTCATATCAGTCACTCTCAAGACGTTACTGGAGTTCTTGAAGCCAATAAAAGGGCAAGAGAGCAAGCTGAAGGTCGGCGCATGGGCGATTTGGTGCGCGTAGCAACCATACCCGATGTTGTAGCTGTGCAGTGGATGCAGGAAGGTATAAATGTCATGTCCCCAAATAAAGAAGACTTGGCGAGAATGAAGAAGAAGCTTAACGCACCTGAGTGGGCATACCTTCGCACAGGCGGTGGCAGACTATGAGCATGACTACTTATAGTGGCCTTCAAGCCGCAATCGCTAACTGGTTAAATAGAACCGACTTAGCAACTGAAATACCAGATTTTATACGCCTAGTTGAGTCTCGACTGGCGCATGAACTTAGGATTCCGTCTATTGAAAAGACAGCGTACATAATTCCCGACTCTGCGGGATACGCAACAATTCCAAATGACTTTTTAGAAATGAAAGATGTTTTTTACAACGGTAAGCCTCTTAACCGAATGACCTTAACACTTCTTCACAGCCAAACAGAGAGATCGGGCATTCCTACAAGTTTTGCGCGTGAAGCAAACGAATTTGTATTTTTTCCAACACCAACGATGTCTCCTACTGACAAAATAAAAGTTATTTATTATTACGAAGTTGATCCTTTGACAGACACTAATCCAACTAATGATCTTTTAAAGACTGTCCCAGAAATGTATTTATATGGCGCACTTAGCGAGGCTTCCCGGTTTTTAAACACCGATGACAGCCGCTGGGAAATGGGCTATCAGACAGCTTTCTCAAGAATTACAGCACACACCCGCACCGCTGAGACGGCTGGTGCGGCAAATTACGTTTCAAGCGGGTATTAATTTATGTCTGGTTTTTACGACAATATCTCTGCGGCAACGCTTCAGGATGCGGCTGAAGGGGATGCGTTAGCGCAGGCTCAAGCAGCCGCCTCTTCTGCAACAGAAGCGGCAGCCAGCCTTGCCTCTTTTAACCAATCATGGATGGGGATTCTAGGATCAGCGCCGACCACCAATCTAATAGCTGGCGCTCTTTATTTCGATTCAACATTAGATATTCTTAGAGTCTATAGTGGTTCTGGGTGGCTCACGGCAGACGTTGGCCCCGCTGGGCCACAGGGTGCTACAGGGCCACAAGGGCCACAAGGTTTGACAGGCCCAACTGGCCCTGCTGGTAGTGACGGATCGGACGGCGGTGTTGGCTCCCAAGGTGCTACAGGGCCACAAGGAATCCAAGGTGTGGTAGGCCCAACTGGCCCTGCTGGTAGTGACGGCACTGATGGAAGCACAGGCGCGACTGGGCCTACAGGGCCACAAGGTGCAACTGGTTCGCAAGGGCCACAAGGTTTGACAGGCTCAACAGGATCACAGGGATTGACGGGTGCAACTGGCCCGACAGGGCCGCAAGGCTCAATTGGCCTCACGGGGCCACAGGGTGCAGTAGGGCCGCAAGGTTCGACTGATATTACTTTGAGTCAGTTTACAGGTGATGGTTCTGATACTACGTTTACGCTTAGTGGACTAGCGGCAGAAAATAATACCTTCGTGTATATTGATGGTGTATACCAAAGCAAATCAAATTATTCTGTAAGCACCGCCGACCCTGCCGTGGTTACGTTCTCGACAGCGCCTCCTAATACGACAGCCATTGAGGTTATGGTTGCCGCTATATCTGTTAGTAACATAGGTACTCCAAGTGATAACACTGTTACCACTGCTAAGATTTTAGACGATGCTGTTACTGCGGCAAAGATTGCGTCAGAGCCTGTATCGGTAGGCATTACATCAATAGTGACAGGTAGCAGTGTCACAGCTACAGCTAACACGCATGTGTATGTAAACACTGCGGGACAGACAATTACATTACCTGCGTCTCCCACAATAGGCCAACGAGTTTTAGTTACTGTCGAAAACTTCACAGACACAGTAATCGGACGTAATGGAAGCAACATAATGTCTAGCGGCACTGATATGACGTTAGATAAAGAATATCTTTCAGTCCAATTTATATATACAAACTCTACAGTAGGATGGGTAATAGCATGAGTAATTTTACAGATTTTATAGGTGGTGGTGGCGGTTCTGAAATTAATGACATAAAGCCAATAAACTCCACAGACCTTTTATACACAGATGCTGAAGGCAACAAGTGGCTCAGGCAAGGCTATCTTGATACTGACACAAC
>Ga0206677_10001951_pt1 | contig 18715 bp, 16 predicted proteins | sample M130m12015metaG_FD_155475 | JGI IMG/M metagenome (GOLD analysis project Ga0206677, IMG submission 155475) | Ammonia-oxidizing marine archaeal communities from Monterey Bay, California, United States - M1 30m 12015 | ecosystem: Environmental > Aquatic > Marine > Intertidal zone | place: USA...
CCACCGTGTTCAATTGCAATGTCAATAAGCGCTCTGTGAACGTCTTTTGCCATGTAGGTCTTATCTCCACAGATGTAGAAATAAGCACCTTTTTCAAACCATTCCCATACTTCAGCACCATGTTCTTTCAAGCGATGTTGAACGTAGATCTTCTCTTCTTGGTCACGTGACCAAGCGGTAGTAAAGCGATACAAGTCCCCGCTGTCTATCCAACCTTCGATCTCGTCTTTGTAATAGTACTCCGTCTTTTCAGATTGATCACCAAAGAAGAGCCAGTTACGACCGGATGCTTTGTCATGAACACGTTGTTCCATAAATGCACGGAACGGAGCGATTCCAGTTCCTGGACCGACCATGATAATATCGATGTCTTTGTCTTCAGGCAGAATGAAGGATTTTGTAGGAGACATAAATACACCAACTGGTGTTTCATTGACAACTACTTCGTCAGCCATGTATTGCGTTGTAAGACCCCCACGTTGACGATCGTGGTAATTGAATCGAACAATACCAACGGTCAATTCTACCAATCCCGGATGAGCGTCGTGAGAGGATGCAATCGAATACAGTCGAGGCTTGAGTCGATCGATGAGTTCAAGGAATTCTTCTGGAGAGTATTTCACGCTGAACTCACGCATGATGTCAACGTAATCTCGGGTCCAAAGATAGTTCTCAATCTCTTTAGCATCCGAAAGGATTGTTTTGACTTGAGACGCTGGATCGTCAGATGGTAGACTCGATGAGAGGCCAGGAGGTAAATCACCTTCATCTTCGGAGTTCCAATTAACACCATTGCGTGAACGCTTAACAATACTCATGGAGATATTCATTCCAGAAGAAACGACTTTGTTTGCAAGAGATTGAACGAATTTCTTGTTTGCCATGTGGACCTCGAAATCTTTCTTCAAAGCTGAGTAAAGGTCCTTTTCACCTTTGTGAGTTGTGACAGTATATTCTCTGTCCCATCCTTGTAGTTCAATGATATCCTCAACGATATGTGGTGGATTTTCAGGAAGGACCCCTAGTGCGTCCCCCACCTTGTAGTCAAGCCCAGAATCGCCAAGGTCGAATACGATATGGCGCGTCTCTTTTTTGGAGCCCTTTCCATTGAGGACATAGCATTCAGTGATTTTTGAACCGTATGGGTTTTTTGCAGACCAGTTACTCATGAACTCACCAATCGCTTCGCGATGTTTTTCCCAAATGTGGCACACTTATCATCATTCTCTTAGACCCATAGCCCTACTACATAGGATTCAAAGAGTTGATTCTCGGAGGACAAACCATGACCCACGAAGTAAGGTTGCTAGGAACGGGCAATGCCTTCCTTCCAAAACAACGGCTTCACTCATTCATGATCCTCGATGGAATACACATCGTTGATGCCCCCCCTACCGCCCTTGCTAGCTTACGGAATGCTGGTATATCTCCTGCAGAAATTGAAACGATTTTTGTCACTCATCTACATGGAGACCATGTCTTTGGATTGCCGTTCTTACTTCTGGAGAGAAAATACATCTCAGACAGGGAGCGAATTAAGCCACTCACTGTTGTAGGCGCAAGAGGTGTCAGAGAACGCTTTCAAACATTATGCCAACTCGCATTCCCTGGAAGTTTAGATGATGCACTCGATTCAATTGAGTTCATCGAAAGTGATCATGGGTCAACAAAAGACAACTGGAACTGGGAACGTTTCGAAGTCCATCATGATGACGCCGTCGATCCTCACGGATATCGTTTTGAACATTCGGATGGAGCCTCACTTGTTCACTCTGGAGACTCTGGTCCTTGTGAAAATCTAGAAAACGCGATTTCTCGTTCTCAAATCGCGGTGGTTGAAATGGGATTCCCACAATGGGTTCCATCTGACCATCATCATAAACCAAACGACATTCAATCTCTTGCCGAGAGAAATCCAGATACTCAGCTACTCATTACCCACACGTTCATTGATTCTGAACAATCAAGTGGAGAACCGATTTTAACAAACGAATTTCCAATCCATCCCGGGAATGTTCATCATCTCGAAGATGGGGATGCATGGATTCATGAAAATTCGGATTGGAAACCCGAGAATTGATTTGATATTTTTTCTTCGTTTAAGTACCCCTACAGAGCCGTATCTCATTTCCAAATAATTCTTTTTTTACAATCAAATTTGATTCCTCCAAACATTTTCTACGGACATGCTTATGAGGGGGGCTCGGACTCGGAGAAACTATCCCGGCGCATGTTCAACGAGCCGTCGCATAGGGGTATATAATGGAGGAAAAATTGTGAAGGAAAACATCTTCGACACTTTGCTCTCCAGGCCGAGTTTATTTCTCAATAAAGAGATTCTACATCACAGCCATCGGCCGACTTTTATGCCTCATAGAGAAAAAGAAATCGAGCGTATTGCATTCAACCTTGTTGAAGCCCTTAACGGTCAAATTCCTTCGAACATGATTCTCTACGGAGTAACAGGGGCAGGAAAAACTGCCGTCACTTTACACGTAACAAATCTCCTAAAAGAAAAAGGAGAACAGATGAAAAGAGACATTACTCCGGTAATGGTCAATTGCCGACAAATTGACACTCAATACAGAGTTCTCTCAAACATAGGAAATTCGTTGCTTGAAGACCATGAAATTGATGAGATTCCATTTACTGGATGGCCAACCGACCGAGTATTCAAGGAACTCATCAAGAGAATGGATGCTCGAAAGGGTGTCTTTGTTATTGTTTTGGACGAAATAGACCACCTCGTAAGAAAGGCTGGAGATGATCTCCTGTACAACCTTACAAATCTCAATTCATTCCTAAAAGATTCAAGAGCATGTGTGATTGGCATCTCAAACGATTTGAAGTTTACAGAATTCCTCGACCCTCGTGTACGTTCTCGTCTTGGTCAGCAAGATCTACTCTTTGCGCCTTACGATGCTGAGCAACTCAAAGACATCCTCAGGAAGAGGGCAAGTGTTGCTATCGCCCCTGATGTTGTGTCAGAAGGTGTTATTGCTCTCTGTTCCGCCTTTGCAGCACAAGAACATGGAGATGCAAGATGTGCATTAGATTTGTTAAGAGTCTCAACGGAAAAGGCAGAACAACTTGGAGACAAGGAAGTCGAACAACATCACGTTCGCATGGCTCAGCATCAGATTGAAGCCGATCAAATTGAACCCGTCATCGCTGCATTGCCAACTCAACAAAAGTTGGTTCTCGCTTCCGTACTCATCAATGAGAGAAATGGACTCAAGAACATACAAACAGGTCAACTGTACGATGTCTATGACCAAGCTTGCTCATACCTCAACATTCCTTCGCTTACTCAAAGAAGAATTTCGGGAATCATTTCGAATTTAGATATGCTTGGATTAATCACTGCAAGAACAATCAGTCGTGGGCGATACGGTCGTTCTAAGGAAATTAATTCATGCATTCCACAAAATGTTGAAACACAACAAATTCTGATGAATGCTGATGAGAATATGAGCACAGTATTCAACAATCGCTATCGACAACAACGTCCGCTTTGATTCGTTGTGCTTATATGGATGAGGCAGGTGGCGAATTCATGAGCAGTGAAGACAAGACAGAATCAGAAGGTTTTTTCGACCTCATTTCAAATCCTTCAATGGGTCTTTCCAAGTGGTACATCGCCATTGGAGCTTGGGGGCTTGTCCTAGCAGTACTCAATCTTCTTGGACATATTCATCCATCATACAGAGTTTCATGGGGAGGACTTCTCACCTTCGAGTTACTTGCAGATGCATTTGGTGAGAAGGATACCGCTGCAGCATTTGTTGCTGGGGATGCCGTATTCATGATCGCTTGTGCTCTACTTACGGGACTTGGCCTTAGGTCAATAAATGAGTCAAATGAAGGTGGGGTAGCAAGTTTCTTCCAATCCATGGTCATTAATGACACGTGGCCTGCTCTCGTAGGAGGTGAAGGTGGTATGATGCGATCTATTGGAGCATGGTGCCTTCTTCTCGGATTTGGATTCTACATATTCTACAGTGCAATGTACACAGCATGGATTGACCCTGGTGTGTATTCGGTTTCAATTACCCTAGTAGCATTCGGATTTGCTCTCAATGCAGCAAGTCGTGCGCCACCTGGTGACGAAACAGTCATGTGATTGTTCAACTGAACAAGCGTTTGTGACCGTTTTTAGATAACAAAGCATCCAATGCTCCTAAGGCAAGACCTTGCCAAAGTGCAATGGACCAACGTAGAATCAAAATTCTTACTGAGAGCGATAGGAACAAATGATTTCTTTTCCCATCTTTCTTGAGACTTCTTGTGATGACACCAAGTGGACCTCTCCAAAAGAGAAGTTCGATCAGCACACCAAGCATCAGACCCCCAAAGGCAAGATTTGTCTGCCACATCGAGAGAACGTCACCTTCGAAAGGCAATGCGAGGATGATTGGTATGAACGATAACAACATCAGTAACACAATAGGAAGAATTGAGAATGCAATACTTGCACTTCCAATGAAATCGAAGCCAGGACCATTTCTCTGTCTTGCTGGGAAATGACGGACGATTCGAACGTGAGCCCGAGCATCTCTTCTCCGTTTGTGAAGAAATCTACGAATACCAATTTCAGGAACGTGCGAAACTAGAGCATCTGGTGCGTGAATAATCGTACCTCCATTCGAAAGAAGACGAAGACTCAGCTCCATGTCTTCTGCATGATACCAAGACGGGTCGAAACCACCTACTTCAATCAAGGCTTCTCGAAGGAACATTGAGCAAGGGCCGTTTGCAAGCGATGTTCTTCTCGGCCTGTTACGATATTTTGAAGCGATTTCTACTGCTCTGAATCTGCTTACTACATCATTATGCGCTTGGAAAACTGTCCTTCCAGTCACTGCAGCGATAGATTCGTTCTCAATCGGCTTACAAGCGATCAGCATCTGCTCAATCCAGTCTGGTTCTGGTCGAACATCGATATCAGTGATTGCGATCCATGTTCCAGATGATTTCTCAACTGCAGCCATTCGCCCTGCAGATAATCCGAGTGAATCTTGATGGATGATTTGAATTGGAACATCACTATTTCCATGCTTTTCATACCATGTGTCGAGTTTTAATTTGGTATCGTCGGACGAACCATCGTTCACTGCAATTATTTCGAGAGGACGATGGGTTTGTTGAAGGAGGGAATCAAGACAATCTTCGACCCAATGCCCACCGTCTCTGACACAGACGGTCACGCTTACCAACGGTGATTCAGACATTACTCAACCTCAAACATAACCAATAAATTTCGACTTCGATGTTTGGCTTCCATGTCAAGAACTCGCATCACAACCCCTTTTCGCGGTTGCCCATAGACAATGATCGTTCCAAGAGGAGCTGTTGCAAGAATGTACATCGGTGCTAAATCTTCTTCGCCATCAACTTCCACCAAGACAGGTTCATCCTGAATAAGAGACCACTGAATAACATCAAGAAGATCTGGTGTGAGAACACTCGGTGGATTCTTGACCGTTCGTCTGAGTGAATACTGTTCTGAATTTACTTTGAGTTCTTCATCAAGTTCTGTTCGTTTGGTTTGTCCGTCGATGAAGGCAATATCTGGTTGGATACCCATGTCCATGAGTCCTTTCACGGTTACATCACCGACTGCAACTAAGGCCCCATGATTTTCTGGAAGTGATTCAAGCATTGCCGAAAGAGCAACTTCTGGAGCATCCTCTGGCCCTTCGAATAATTCTCCCATCGGTGTTTTGAATTCATCATCCAAAACCTCAGGCATTCTCAATGTCTTTCCATTTAGTGAGGGAGGAATCCAAGGGTGGCCTTCTATATCCACAAGGCCGTTTCGAATACGACTTGAAGAAAGAATACCTCCAAGTTCATCCATCATGTGAGGTGCTTCGATGATATGAAGCGAAGGTAAGCCATTCTCCATACGTTCATTGTTGATGTGATGGCATCGAGGAATTGTTTCTGCTGTCGCAACGATGCTGTCTGCATGCTGATGATGAGGTGCTGGGCCGTGTGGATTTTCCAATACAAACACTTCATGTCGTTTTGGAGCGTTTGTAGAAAGCCAAGAAAGAACACCTTCCATTCGATCTTCGAGTGATTCAATCCACCCCCCTTTAGCTTGAGCCATAGCATCATTCGTGACGTGTACTTCAATGAAGTCTGCTTGACGAAGAGCGGTTTGAATCAACAGTTGATGCCCTGAATGGAATCGATCGAACGTGCCACCAATGAGGCATCGTCGATAGTGACGTTCCTCTTCCATGTATGTTGGTGGAGCCACACGGCATTTGATGACATCGCTTGTTCAAGAGTAAAAAGTGAGAAATCAGCTGTGCCCCGACGCCTAACGGCCTTGTTCATAGTTTCCTCGAAGGCCTGACCCTCGGCATCAGGGCGTACTGTAGGGCCGGTTGGTTGTCTCGATATCATCCCGAAGTCCATCGAGGACCCATAGTCGGCCCGGGTTTCCGCTTTTGCACCGGAAGTCATCCCCCGAAGGGTCGTTCCAGTCTTCGATAGCGGACCGTATCATTGGTATCAGAAATCATTGCAATTTTCACAGTAGCTCAGTCTGATGTTGCACGTACGGCAAACTCTCCTCAAACCGAACCGATATGAAGTCATCGGTTTAGATATCAATTCTTTGAAGCATGGCTCGACCAATGAGTAACGCGCTGACATCTGGATCTCCTAAGAAGAGTTCAGCTGTTGAGAAAAGGGGCCACGTATTGACATCTCGGGCAAGCCAACCCACCAGTGGATGGATTCTTCCATGGTGAACAGGTCGTTCTGATTCAAGGGATTGAATCATATCATAAACGTCCATGAGTGCTGCTTTTCCTTCTCCTTCGGGTACCATCAACAGATTGATCATTAATTCTTGATTGGGTTCGAAACCAGAATGAGACTTTGGTATTCCTGGTAAACCGACTCGTTCTCCACTTGGTCGAGCGAGGAGACTTGGCCAACTCAAAGGATGAGTTGCTAACCATTCTCGCCCACTTGATGTCGATAACTGAAGTCCTAACCAATCAAAAGCCCATGCAGACCACCATTGAGGTGGAAGAACATTCATGCATGAACGGATGAGGTCTAACGACAGAGGAGCATCTGCTCTCATCCTAGAGACTGCGTTTGACCAAGCCCACAAGACAGAGCCTCGGGGATGTACTTGACCCGCTTTGAGATACTGTTCAAACAATAATTCTCGCTGATTTGAGAATTCAAGCGATGGCGGAAATAGCACCATTAAGACATCTTCTTGACGATACGGAGCGTCCAACCAAATCGAAGAAGCATCACTAAGAAGCGCATCCAATTCTTCACCGAAATATGGACTCGTGGTAATGATTGAATGTGCTGCAATGGAACCAGATGAAGGATCATCGAGCATATTCGCTACATCAAGAAGCAATGAATTTTCATTTGAAAGACGCATTGTCAGTATTGAAAACGCTTGTTGCTTCCACTCCGAGGACGTCCTCGCCATTCCGTTTAGCAGCGACTTAATGTCCATCGTTTGAGGATCGAGTAGGTCAACCCATCCATGAGGCAAGATTGTGTGGATACGTTGCCACCTGGAGTTACGTTCCGACATTGGGCTTGCAATCCAAGAAGCCAATGGATTTGTTCGCTCTATTGAATTCGAAAACGTTGAATCGCCGTTCGGATACATCCTCATTGCTTTTCGAACCAATGCAATAAACTGCGATTCTTCCTGAGAAACATCACTAAGGGTTTGTTCATTCATACCCCCAGAACGATGCCAGTCAAGGAGTTCTGAAGCAGTGCTAGGGAGCAATTGCCGGCTCGTCTCAGGTTCTGTACGTACGTTTGAACGATCTAATTGTACGTCCAGTTCCAAGAGGTTGTGCAAGCGATAAGATACAACAGCAAGTTGTGGAGTTCCATGCAAGGTTGAAGTTTTACTCGAAAGATTGAGAGGTTCGCCTCTGGAAGTAATCAATGCCCTGCATCGCCCAGAAGCAAGTAAACGATCGAGAAGGTGCTGTTCGTTTGCACCCGCCCATGGCCATTCAACAATACAATCGAGTGTTGTCGATTCAAGAAGCCATTCAATGATGCAGGCCGCTCCATTCTGAGATACGCCCTCGAGAAGAATTACATCCACTGCATTCGATTGTTCAGACCAACTCCGATCTCCGAAATCCGCAAGAAGAGAACGACGGAGGTTGAGGTTTGGTTGTTGACCTCTTCCAGAAAGTAACCATCGTTTCAATGATCGGACTCGAGCATTCCGTTTTACGTTTGATAGACGAGGATGCCTCCTCCTCATCCAAGTGCTGACTAAATCAACTGGTAATGAGCGTTCTTGAGCATAAGCAATTGATTCTGTCATTAATTGGGCTCGGTCCCCCAGTGAAGAGACCAGTAAATTTCGATCGACTGCAGACGGTAAATGCGCATAAAGGCCCCGTTCTGGAGAGACCTGATACGAGGTTCCTTGGACAGATCCGATACTATGTTCTCCGAGTCGAAGTTGCGATGGGCCCGTTTCTGAGCGTATTTTGAGTTCGATCCATGCACCATCCGGTACGTTCCAAGCTTCGAATTGTTCAAGCAATCTCAATCGAAGAACACCAACACGTTCATCACGATTTACCCATGCTGAGAGCGTCCCTTCTTGTGCTTCGGGAGGCGGAGGAGTTGATTCAAAATGGTCCAAATCAAACCAATGTATCTTTTCGCCCCGTTGGACTGCCCAAAGGCCCCCTTCCTTTCCGATGGAAACTTCTCCGGAATTTGATTTCAATAATTCCGTTCGCTTAGGCAATTGGAACAATCGTGATTCGGGAGATTCAAGAATACCAAGAACGATACTCGTGCCGTCACTTGACAAGACAACAGCGTTCTTCTGCGGAGGAATTTGTCGCGTGTGCTTCTTTAATCTACCAACAAGATCCATGAGGAGTCGTTGAGCACCGTCTTCTGTCAGACGATGCACTGCACCCCGAATCGAGGCACCATCGTCTCGCTGCACCTCTCCAGCTTCCCGGAGATTGCGCATAGCCAAGGAAGCGTGGGGCATTGCAATCCCCAAAGATGTCGATGCTTGACTTACCGTTCCACCTCCATCAAGGAGCCAATCCAGAATACGCCTCTGGTAGCGGCTTCTGATGGTAGATGATGGCACAAGAGGTCACCTTTGCCCTTGCTAAACAGCAATACTTCATAGGGATTACTATAAGACAACACATTTACTTACATTTAGTTACCGATTTCCACTGCAAACGTGAGAAATCACTTACTGATGTTGGCATTCCGTGTAAAAAATACACCTGACCCAGTCATGAACGGTAACAAACTCTTGCATTGTTGGAGGAACGGTTATATGAGTGGCCTCGCTCCTTCGTTACAGCGACATCGCCTAATAGCGAATAGCGAAATCATAGGAGGACAAAACAATGAAAACTGTACGCATACGAGAAAAAATCAAGAAATTTTTGGGAGACCGCCCGCGAAACACCGCAGAGATCCTGGAACACATCAACAGCACCATGCGTCATGGCACAACGAGCCAACAACTTGGCAACGTTCTCTCAAAGGACAAAGACATCGTAAAGGTCGGATACATCAAGCGATCAGGCATACTTTCTGGCGGATACGACATCTGTGAATGGGCCACAAGAATTTGGGTCCAAGACCACTGCCCAGAATGGTCTGAAGGAACTCCAATCATTATCGACCAACAAGGTAACATTACCATGGGCGATAGTCTGACCAAGAAGTGATTCGCTTTTTACTTCCAATAGCCAACTCTGAAACGAGTGGCTCCTAGAACTGATGAGCATAAGCTACGCTTCATGCCTTCACTTTGCATAAGCGCAGAACGCAATATGCATTTCTGGTTGATCGAACGTTCATTCCAAGCAAAGATTAGAATTGGAAAAATATGTTTGTGTAGCACTACTTGTTGGATTCGTAGTGAAGTGGAAAATACCTGAAGACGAATCTTCGACTGCGGAAGAATAGACTCACTTAGAACCAGTATTCTCAAGCGTTGTTGAAGATATCAAGTGCATCATCGACTGAAGCGCCTTGACTGATGATAGCATGGCATGCTGCAGTCATTCTGACAGCTTCCTCAGTTGACTTCTGGTGAATGTTTCGACCAGTTGCTGCGCCTCGACATCCACTCACGTTGATTTGATCCCATAGGCGTTGCAAGAATTCCTGAGGTGGCAAGGTACCGCCTCCAGAGCAAATGATACCGCATCGACCTGCTGCTTCCACTGCAATTTTGAGAGATTCTGGCTGTGTCATGCCTTCCCATGCACGAGGATAGTTGACCTTTGCAAAGTCAGCGCCAATACAGGCTGCGACACCAGCTGCTCCAGAAATTAGTTGAGGGTCTTTCTCATCAGTTACTGCTTTTCCACGAGGATACATCCAGACAACTGAAATCATTCCTTCTTCGTGTGCCTGTCGGATGAATTGAGCAGCTTCGGTCATCATTTCATGTTCGTATTCACTTCCGATGTAAATCGTGTAACCAATTCCAACGACATTAATTCCGTTGGACACAAGGGACATGACGTCATCCATGTCCCACATTGCGAGACTAATTGGATCACGTTGATCGGTATTGACGAGATGAGATTTGGAGTTGAGTTTCACAAGATATGGAACATCTGGATGATCTTGAGCGTAATGTGAAATTAATCCACCTTGTGCTGCAAGAACCCCTACAGTTCCTTCTTCATGAGCACGAGCCCCTATTTCGAATAGATGGCCTGGGTCATTCGATGAGAGTGGAATCTTTACGCCACCATCATAGAAATCGTCATTCAAATGTTCAATTTTCTGATCACAGGCAAAGAGGTTCATTGAACCAGTGCCACAGGTAGCTGCCATCAAGTTATCAAGATAGGTTTCAACTAAATCGTCAGGGACATCCCCCGGAACGTTATGATCTGCCATATTGAATCACCCGGTTTCATTGGCCAGTGAAGTTCGCAACACGCTTTTCAACGTATGCTGCAATGCCTTCCTTAGCATCAGTTGAGTTGAATAGAGATGCTTGAAGTTCTCTCTCAAGAGCAAGATGGTATTCGAATGGGATTTCAGGACCAGTTTGGCACGAACGCTTGATGTTTCCAACAGCCTTTGTTGCCTTATTTGGTAGAGTGAATTGGCTGCACCAGTCAAGGACATCTTGACGGAAATCAGCTGCATCGCCTTCCCAGATGTGATTGATGAGGTTGTGAGAATGAGCATCCTCAAAGGACATCAGTTCGCCTGTAACCATCATTTCGAGAGCCTTGGCCTTACCAATCAATCGAGTCAATCGAGCAGTACCACCAGTACCCGCAAGAACACCGAGGTTAATTTCAGGAAGTCCTACTTTACCAGAGTTCTTTCGAGCGATGCGAATGTCAGCAGCCATAGCGATTTCAAGTCCACCACCAACAGCGTGTCCGTTGATTGCACAAACAACGAGTTTGGAGGTTTGCTCAAATCGTGAAAGTGTTTCGTTTGCGTGGAGACAGAAATTGTACTTGAATCCAGGCGTAACACTGTTGAGCATCTGAATGGATGCTCCAGCGGAGAAGAATGAACTGCCATTTCCTGTCAAAACGATGACAGAGACATCATCATCGAAACGTGCCTTGATGACCGCTGTATCAATATCGCACATCATACCGTGCGTATACGTGTTCGGGGAACGGTCGTTTGTTTCAGTCAGAGGTGCACCAGATGCATCACTAGCCAGTTCGATGATAGCAATACCATCGACGGCGGCGTAGTTCACAAGTTTGTTCGGCATGGCTTCGAAGTTGAGTTCGCTCATGTCCGTTCCAAATCGAACCGCATTATGAACGAATCGCCCCAGTCATTCGCTGGAAATACTCACATCATCCGAATCATTAGCGAAAGATGTTTTACCACCTGAACGTCGAATTTCAGTCCACTGCGTACCAACAGCAGAGGCTTCTTCTGAAGGTTCCCAGTGGTCTCGAGCCTTTGCTTTCCTAAATGGCATCCTTCGAACACCCCTGCCCATTGATTTGGGATCCTTTCGCAGCATGAATGGTGTTACAAGATGGTAAAGCAGTGACTTGTACCAGCGTGGGCGGAATAAACCTCCAACCCAAACAAGACCATCGCCACGCTTTGATTGACTTTTCATCCAATTCTTACACATGCGTTTGAATGTACGATCGCCCACTCGATTCATGAGCCAACGATTCGCAACACTTGTCCGAACATACGGGAGGAGTTGTTTTCTTACTTCAGTCTCATAATCGCATTCACCAAGAATGTCGCGAGCTGCAAGAACGCCTGACCAGACAGCCATTCGCATTCCAAAGCCCCACATAAAGTCTTGAAGGCCACCTGATTCACCAATGTAATAACGTCCGTCTTGCTTGTAGCGTTGATTTATGGTAAAGTCACCTTTTCCGCCAACTCTCTTGATTGGCTTGCGGTTAAGATCTGGATAGTGCTTGTCGTACCAAGCGATTGTTTCATTGAGGAATCGTTCGCTTTTCGATTGCTTTCTCCATAGACAGGTACAGATCAATCCAACACCGTCGACAATGATGAGGTATGAATAGGCTCCTGGCGCCAATTTATCGTTCAGTTGAAAGGCAATATGATTAGGATGCGTTGTTTCAAAAATTTCTCCATAAGCAACAGCTGAAGTTCCTTTGGGACCGCAGGCGATGATTGTACAATCCTCTTCCTTGACTCGTGACTTGTAGTGAATTTGTGCACCTGCTTCAAGAGCCTGCTTTTTCATTCCTTGATCGATTGCGTGGTCAGATGTGCCTCGTTCAACAATGCGATATGCGACCTTGTCACTCTTGGGCTGGGTTATTTCATCATCAGGATGAATCAAGTCCACAACGTGAAATTCGGTCGCTCGGAATGTTGAAGCGTCAAAACCCCATTCTTCGAGCTGTTCGAAGAAATCTACGTCCATTGACCAGTTTTCTAATGCTTGAAAATCACCATCGAAGCGAGCACCAGAGTCTGCTCTAATATCGTGTACGTGAACCTCTTTTCCAGCTTTTGCAAGGATGGTTGCAGCAGCAAGACCCGAGAGACCAGCCCCCATGATGTGAACAGGTTCGGAACCTCCTGCGACTGCGGCCATGGTACGACAACGAGCCGTTAGCCTTGAATCATGCGCTTTACTCGCATCGTCATGGGGCGCACGATTCACATCGAGGAAGCGCTTGATGCACTCAACCCAGATCAGTTGAGAACTCAACTGGAAACAGAAGGCTGTGGTGCTATTGTATCGTTTTTAGGAATCACAAGAGGTCGTGAAGGGGACGCCGAAGTCTATGCTTTGGAATTCGATGCTTGGCAAGAGCATCTCGGCAGCGTCCTCCACGATTTAGCAGTCAAAGCATGTGAGCTCTTTGGCACATCCTCTGTAGCAATGGCGCATCGAACCGGTAGCGTAGGGCCAGGAGAGCCCATCGTGAGTATTCATGTGGCAAGTCCTCACCGGAAAGAAGCCTTCCAAGCATGCGAATGGCTCATCGATGAACTCAAGAAGCAGGCCCCTCTGTGGAAACGTGAAGTCACCTCTAAAGGGTCAAATTGGAAAGCAGGATTGGGTTGAATATGTCAAAGGAAATACAAGGTATTGTCGAAATTGGAAACAAACCAATCGTTGAAAGAAAGGCGACCGCTACGGGATTGCTCAATCTGCAAGAAGGCACTAAGAATGCTATAGTCAACAAGATGGTCAAGAAAGGAGATGTTCTGGAAGCATCGACAATCGCAGCAATTCAAGCAGTTAAGGACACACCACGAATTATTCCTCACTGCCATCCCATCCCTCTGGAGGGCTGTAAAGTCGATTGGGCATGGGAAGGGACATCATTACGATGTACAGTCCATGTTTCAGCCCATTACAAAACGGGTATCGAAATGGAGGCTCTTACAGGCGTAAGTGCTGGACTGCTCTGCGTCTTGGACATGATTAAGTCACTTGAAAAGGATGAGGATGGACAATACCCTCACGCTTCAATCAATGACATACGTGTTCTAGAGAAAATCAAACGCTAAACGGCGTTTGGACTATTTTCCTGAAATCTTGAGGAAGGCCTAGTATCATAGGTCGTACTTAAACGGAAAGTGCTCGCGCCTTAAACTGCTGGGGCACCCCTGGCGGTGTAGAGTTATGGAAGAAACCCCCCTGTTTGAAACATTTGACCTCAATGCGAATCTTCATGATCGCTTAGATGCTATTGGCTACAAGAACGCCACGCCCGTTCAAGCCATGGCAATTCCTCCTGCTATTGAAGGACATGACGTCCTCGCTACTGCAAGGACTGGTACCGGAAAAACCGCAGCGTTTGTCTTGCCAATCCTACAAACAGGACGACCAGGAGTCATTATTTGCCCAACCCGTGAACTTGCGCTTCAGGTTGTAACTGAAGTTGAGCGACTAAGCGGTATCGAAGACCGTGCTATTCCCTTAATCGGTGGAGCTGCTATGAAGAAACAAATTCAGCAATTGCAAGACCTCCCTGATGCAATACTTGTCGCCACCCCTGGCCGCATTTGCGACCACATTGACCGTGGAAACGTCAATCTGTATGACAGAGACATTCTTGTCCTGGATGAGGCTGATGAAATGCTGAGCATGGGATTCTCCGATGATTTAGACTACATAGTTGAAAAGATGCATCCCGAACACCAAACACTTCTTTTCTCTGCAACAATGCCAAAACAAATTCGTAAACTTGCAGGTAAAATCCTCAAGGATCCAATTACGATTAAGGCATCTGGTGAGAAGGACAGACCTCCGTCTTTAGTTGACCAGTACCTTATGATTTGCAAAATGAGTAACCGTATCCAAGCAATGGAACGACTCCTTCTTGCATGGAAGCCTGAAGCTACTATGATTTTCTGTAAAACACGTAACCGTGTCGAAATCGTTGCAGATGCACTTCGACCAGAAGGAGCCGAAGCAATTCACGGAGGTATGTCACAAGCAGAACGAACCCGAGTCATGGGCCGATTCCGCGAAGGACGTACAAATTTGCTCGTAGCAACTGACGTAGCATCCAGAGGAATTGACGTTGATCGTGTCGACTTGGTGATTCAAGATGATTTGCCAAGCGATGATGACACATACATCCACCGTGTTGGACGTACCGGTCGTGCTGGACGTGCAGGACGAAGCGTTCTCATGATTGGAAACAGAGCAACACGTCACGTATCTCGAATGGAGAAAAAGGTAGGAAATCTTACCAAAATGGACGTTCCGTCCCAAGGCGACATCGACGCACTTCGATTGGTTCGAATGCTTGATGAGTTGATTGAAGTCGAACCGGCTGACAATGCTCAGGAAGTTCTTGATGAAGCAATTGAACGTGGACTCGCACCTGAGGACATTGCAATGAAAGCAATGACACTCTTGCTCGGTGCAAAGTCTCCAGGCTCGGAAAAGGCACCTGTTGAAACTAACACACGTGACAACGGACCAAAAGCAGCACTTGTTCTCGGACTTGGCGGAATGGATGGAATCTCTGCTGGTGCAGTCGCAGGTATGCTGTACAAGGTTGGGAATCTCCCAGACAACTGTGTTGGTCGAATCGAAATGCTCGACAAGATTACCGCTGTTGAACTCCCAGAATCGATGATTGACCAACTGGTCACAGATCTTCAAGAAGAAAAAGTTGGACGAAGATTCGTTCGACCACGCAAGAGTGACGACTGGACTTTTGCTCCAGAAGGATCTCATCCAAGCCAACGCCGTGGCGGATTCAACCGTGGTGGAGATCGTGGACGAGGTGGCGACAGAGGTGGTCGTGGCGGAGACCGTGGACGAGGTGGCGACAGAGGTGGTCGTGGCGGAGACCGTGGACGAGGTGGCGACAGAGGTGGTCGTGGCGGAGACCGTGGACGAGGCGGCGACAGAGGTGGTCGTGGCGGAGACAGAGGTCGTGGTGGATTCGGACAACGTCGCCAAGGCGGCGGTGGCGGTTCCCGCCGATACTGATTTCAAATCAGACTGAAAAGGCTATGTTCGACCTAGCGTTCGCCATAACATGAGCAGTACTGCTGACTTAGCCAAGCACTTCCTCGAAGCAGTAGACCAAGCTGCTATTGCAAGTTCCGCATGGCGTGGAAAGGGCGATAAAAACGCAGCAGATGATGCTGCAGTTGAAGCCATGCGCCGTACTTTTGACAACGTTCCATTTGATGGAAGAGTTGCAATTGGAGAAGGTGAGCGAGATGAAGCACCTATGCTCTTTATTGGAGAAGAACTTGGGAGCATGGTAGGCGTAGAAGGCGTTCCTTGCATCGACATCGCAGTCGACCCTCTTGAATGCACAAACAACTGTGCGGATGACTTACCTAACTCGATCGCAGTACTTGCAGCCGCACCTCGCGGCACACTTCTCCACGCTCCTGATTGCTACATGGACAAAATAGCAGCAGGTCCTTTACTCGCTGGGCACATTTCCCTCGAAGGAACACCAACTTACAATCTTGAACAAACAGCACACGTTCTTGATAAACCAATCAATGAAGTTCGTGTCGTCGCTCTTGACAGAGAGCGACACACTGATCTATTCAAGGAAATTCGTGCATCTGGCGCACAACTCGAACTCCTCGGAGATGGCGATGTATCAGGGGCAATATGGGCTGCAAAGGAAGACGGTCCCTTCGACCTATTGATGGGAATTGGGGCTGCTCCAGAAGGCGTTATTTCTGCAACTGCACTTCGTGGTCTAGGAGGCGTCTTTGAGGGACGTCTCGTATTCCGTTCACCTGAAGAAGAAGCAAGAGCGGGTGAAATGGTTGGTGATGATTTGACTAGGCTCTGGCAAGCACATGACCTATGCAAGTCGGAAGATGCTATCTTTGCAGCATCAGGTGTCTGCGATGGATACTTGCCAGCAGCAGAGATTGGAAGCGACTACACAATTGCTCACAGCGAAATCATCGATGTTCAAGCGAAGACTGTTGAACAAATCTCAACCAGAAGACCATTGTGATGTTATGACGCAACGAGTACGGATACAAATCAGATTGCCAGAAGGGCATTGGTCTGGTGACGTATCTCGTTCACTTCCATCGATTGTACTTCGAATCGAAGAAACGATGTCTCTGGGTAAAGGCCGAGGTACAGCAACGCTCTCAGCAAACGAAGATGTTGAGATGGCATTGGAAGCGCATCATGGAATTGATGAAGTACGATCATTAGGAAATCAACGCTTTTCAGTTGATATCGCAAGTGGTGGTGGAGGATTTATTCGCCCCGTCCTCGATGTCGGAGTTGTTCCAAGATCTCCGTTTGAAGTACATGATGGATGGGTCGATTGGACCTTTGTATGCACTTCTGAACAAGCAAGAGACCTTCTTGCCGCTCTTTCAAAAGAGAACATTCCGTACAGGCTTACATCCACACGCAACAGCGGATCTACACTTCTTACCTCCCGTCAGCGCCAAATTTTTGATGCCGCAGTTAGGGAAGGATACTATGACGTCCCTCGACGCACATCTGTGAGTAAGTTAGCCACTGCCTTGGACATGGCTAAATCCACACTTTCCGCTATGTTGCAACGCATCGAGAGTCGCGTCATGCATGATATGGCCGAAGAAATACGTCGGAAATCCCCATAGACGCACATGTTCGTACGAACATGTTCGCAATGTATTCAAGGTACACCCACTCGTGTGTTAAGCATGGACAACCTACCGAAGACCTGGGACGACTGGATAGCAAACTTTAGCGAATGGCAAGACCGTGTTGGTTTTGACCGTGAATGGCTCGGCGATTTCGACCTCTCAATTCAATTTGATTGGGACAGAGCCGGTGACCTCATCGAATTCGGAGATTACGAAGGACGAAAGAAGTGGGAACGCTCACTACAAGTCCCTCACCAAAGCATGCGTGATGCTCTTGTCGCAATGATCACTGTACAAGGGGACACTGAGTTTGCATCCGTCGAACAACAACGCCACCTTCTGGCAAGCGCACCTACTGATTACGACCGCTACGCAGCTGCTCGTATCATGGCTGAAGAACAACGTCACGGTTGGCAAATGGCTTACCTCTTGATGACCTACTTTGGACAGCAAGGACGACGTGAGGCGCAAAAGTTACTCGAGCGAAATGCACAAGATGGAGACAGACTCCTTGGTGCCTTCAATCGTCCAATGCCACACTGGTTGGACTTCTTCAACTACACAATGTTCGTTGACCGTGACGGTAAGTTCCAACTCGGTATGCTCTCGACCTCGGCTTTCAAGCCTCTAGCAGCAAGCATGGGTCCAATGCTAAAAGAAGAATCATTCCACTTGGGAACAGGATCTAACGGACTACGACGTGTCATCAAGGCAGGTGTCATTCCACAAGATATGCTTCAGCGATACATGAACAAGTGGGTTTCAACTGCTCACGACCTCTTCGGAGTCGATTCCTCGTCATCTGCTCACTGGGCTTACGTCTGGGGAGTCAAAGGGCGATGGGACGAGCGTAAGAAACTCGATGCTGGCATCGAAGTTGACAAGGAAGTCCTCAACCAAGAAGCCCGTGGACACTACCATGATGAAATCGTAAAGGAAGTTGAGAAACTCAATGGTTACCAAGACGAAGGAGCCACTCCTTTCTACGTAGCACACGAAAACTTCAACCGAGATATTGGAGACTTTGGTGGACAACGCTTCACTGTTGAAGGAACAAAATTCGACGGCAATGACGCCGAATGGGATGAATACATTCGAAACA
>Ga0206677_10001953_pt1 | contig 18706 bp, 11 predicted proteins | sample M130m12015metaG_FD_155475 | JGI IMG/M metagenome (GOLD analysis project Ga0206677, IMG submission 155475) | Ammonia-oxidizing marine archaeal communities from Monterey Bay, California, United States - M1 30m 12015 | ecosystem: Environmental > Aquatic > Marine > Intertidal zone | place: USA...
TATGCGCGACATTCTGTTCGCGGTTACTTAGATAAGCCGGTGCCGCATGAAATTCTCGATCGAATCTTTGAAATAGCGCAAATGGCCCCCTCTAACTGTAATGTGCAGCCTTGGAAGGTTTATGTTGCATCCGGCGCGCTTAAGGACAGGTTGCGGGATCAAATGGTTGCTAACACGGTGGGGGGCTTTAAGCCAAATTCGGATTATCCTTACAGAGGAGACTTCACTGGAGAATACCGCAAACGACAAGTCGATTGCGCGGTGGCCCTGTATAAGAACATGGATATTCAGCGGGAGGATAAAGAAGGCAGACTTAGGGCGATTGTTCGGAATTTTGAGTTTTTTGATGCACCACACATAGCATTTATTGGAATGAACCCTGAGTTTGGTGCGACGGTCGCTTTAGATGTCGGCATGTATGCGCAGACGTTTATGCTCACGTTGGTAGCTCACGGGTTAGCGAGTTGTCCTATGGGGACAATGCGCAATTATCCAGATTTGGTAAGAGATGCATTTGATATTAAGGACGGGACTAAGATTTTATTTGGTATCTGTTTCGGTTACGAAGACCCCGCTGTTCCCGCGAATAAAACTCGTACCTCCCGGGAGGTAATTTCTAGCAGCGTCACGTTTAGGCAAAGTTAAACTGGGGGCAAATATGCTCGGGTTACCGGTTAGCCTTTTCATCATGTAATTCTTTGAAACGGAAGCAAGAGGTAATGTGGTCGTTGACCATGCCTATAGCCTGCATGTAGGCATAACAAATTTTAGGACCAACAAATTTAAAACCCCGTTTCTTCAAATCTGCGGCCATTCGTTGACTTGTCGCCGTCGTAGTTGGAATTTCCGATTGATCTTCAAATATAGTTTTTGCTGTTGATCCTAGGGTAAAACCCCAGATGTATTTGTGAAAACTCCCAAATTCGGACTGTATAGCTAGAGTCTTTCTCGCGTTCAGTCGGATGGAGAGAAGTTTGGGGCGGCTTCTAATTAGGCCCTCATCCAGCAGAAGTGCATCTACGTACTCATCGGTGAGCTGAGCACATCGTTTGATTTTGAAATTAAAAAAACATTTTCTGTAGCGATCTCGTTTCCGAAGAACTGTAATCCAACTAAGTCCAGCCTGTTGTCCCTCCAAGCAAAGGCACTCAAAAAGGCGACGGTCCTCTGTGACTGGAATGCCCCACTCCTCGTCATGATAACGGATATAATCCTTATCGTTGCCGGGCCATGAGCATCTGTTCGGCACAACAATCTCCAGGAATGGTGCCCGGAATTGAGGCACTAAAAAAGGAAGAGGGTCAGTGCAATATTGCGCTGACTGATGAATTTCTTACCTAAGTCGAAATAGAACACACAAATTTTTCACTTAGCTTTGTTCCATAAATTCTACGTGTATCTCTAATTCGATCTCGTCTCCGACTCCGAAAGAAGTAAATCGATCTAGCCCGTATGCTGATCTTAAGAAGGTTGCAGATGCCGAAAAACCAACCGTATTACTGCGAGTAAGGAAATTACGTCCGCCTCCATTAAAGTTAATATTAAGCGTTACCGGGGCTGTAGTACCAAGCAGTGTCAAATCTCCTTCAAAGACGAAAGAATTGCCGTTAGATTCAACAAAAGAGGTGGACGCAAAGGTCGCTTGCGGGAAATTTTCAACATCAAACCAGTTCGACCCCTTAAGTTCTTCCTCAAATTCGGGATTATTAATATCCAACCCCGCTGTATTAATAATAACCTCGAGCGATGAGTCTTGAATATTTTCAGGATCAAAATCCAGCGAAGCCTCTATGTCGTTGAAGCGGCCAATAAAGGTTGAGAACCCAAGATGGTTTATTTTCCAAATGAGGGAGGCATGATTTGGGTCGAGGATGTATTGTCCAGCATTAAGTTCCGTTAATTCGGTTTCAAAATCTGGTGTAAGAATTCGCTCGCATGCAGCTAAAAGACTAAGGCCACCGAAAAAAATTACAACTTTGAAGAATGTTCTAGATGATGTGTCAAACATTGGTTCTACCTTTCCCTATTGTCAGCTTACGGATTACTGTTGGACTGCATACACGTCGACTTTAATCGTGACATCATTGGCTATTTCGCCAGTGTTTGCCCAATAACCTTGGCCCACGCCATATTTCAATCTTTCTATAGTGACCTCACTCGTTAAATGGAAACCAACCTGTCCGTCGATTGTGGTGATTTCAAAGTCAAAGGGGAAACTTAGTGGGTGAGTCTGATCGCGAATCGTAAGCGTTCCATCCGCTACAAACGAACTAACTGACTCCAGCCTGCACTTTTCGGCTCCGAAAGTTGCAGTTGGCCACGTGTCGACATCAAAAAGTTCGTAATCGAGAAGATAATCGACCGCCTCGGGAGAGTCTTCTACATAAATGTTCTCGATCGGTATAGTGACTGAAAAATTGCAGCTCCCGGGCTTCAACGGGTCGATATCGAATAGAGCTTCAACTCCCTTAAACTCGCCTTCGTAGGGGTCAGCACCGTATTTATATTCGAATATCACGCGAGATTCCCCCGGATCTAATATCCAAGTAGCAGCGCTAGAAGGGAGCGCGATCAAGAGAAATGCTGGACATAAAACACTTTTAATACTTAGCTTCATCATTTTGGTTCGGACTCCTATTGTCTTGTTACGGCAACGCATAAGCAACGAGTTCGGCGGGCTTGCCACCCCCGCTGACGAACATAGCGATGTATTGTTTTCCATCATTTTCATATGTAAACGGTAGGCCAGATTGGGGGTTAGGCAGATCTATTTCGGCAACTATCTCCCCGGTTCTCTTGTCTAAAGCTCGAAGTACCGGACTCGCCCCAGGGCCTCCACCACCTTCACCGGCAAATAACAACGTTTTCGTAGCTACAATTCCAGCGCGCGTCGGCACCCCTGTACGTGGGATGTCAACCCCTTTGAGATCGGGGTGATTTGCTATCTTGTCAGGAGTATCTGCGTTCGCCACTTGCCAAAGGTGATCACCGGTGTTCATGTCAATTGCTGTAATCCGGCCGTAGGGCGGTTTTACAATCTCTAAGCCCTTAATGCGGGGAATCCTGACGCCATAGGATTGGCTCAGCGCAAGATCTGATTTCTCATCCTTCCCCAAAGAAAGAACTCCTAGTTGCGTTCTGGAAGGCACGTATAAGATCCCCGTATCAGGGTCAATCGCAGAACCTTCCCAATTTGCACCTCCAGTAGAGGAAGGCAGGCCGAGCGTGCCTCGTGTGCCATCTTCGGCTTCAAGAAGTGACGGGGGTGAGTAAACGCTTGGACTTAATCGAAAGTCAGAGATGGCCTCTAATGCCAATGCTCTGAGCTCTGGGGTGAAATCAATGAGGTCATCCTCAGTAAAACCTTGACGATCAAAGGGCGCAGGACGGGTTGGATATGGCTGCGTTGGAGAATACCATTCTCCTGGAACATCTCCAGCAGGGACTTCAACCTCCTCAATTGGCCAAATTGGCTCTCCTGTAATTCTGTCAAAGGTGTACACCCATGCTTGCTTGGTAACACTCATTAATATTTTTCGACCGTTTGGTAAATCGGCTAACACGGGAGCAGCAGGAATATCCCAGTCCCAAATATCATGGTGTGTTAGTTGGTAATGCCACTGCCGTTCCCCCGTCTGGATATCTAATGCGACGATTGAGCTGGAGAAAAGGTTATCACCTGGCCTATCCGCGCCAAATCTGTCACCGGTTGCCGATTCGACAGGTAGATACACATGCCCTAAATCAGGGTCGCCTGACATTGGTGCCCAAACTCCTGCGTTACCGGTAAACTCGATGCCTCGATCTAACCAAGTCTCATAGCCAATTTCGCCGCGCTCTGGGATGGTCTTAAAGGTCCATAGTAGCTCGCCAGTTCGAACGTCAAAACCCCTGACATCACCTTTCACGTTTGATTTAGACCTGGGCCTCATTCCTACAGCGTGCGCTGGGCCAACTACTGCGACGTTATTCATCACGAACGGAGGTGCTGAACTGCCGATGTCGATATAGTCAAAGCCTTCTGAGTTACGGAGTCCATCAAACAAGTCAACTTTGCCCGACATTCCAAAGTTTGGATCTGGAATGCCTGTCTTTGCATCTAACGATATCAGCTGGAAGCCGGGCGTAATGTCTAATATTCGCGACTCGTCACCATCCCTCCAAAACGCGAGGCCACGTCCCGCACCTTTACGTGGGGCATTGTCAAAGCGTTTTCCTTCTTGAGGCCGCCAAAGCCAAAGGACCTGGCCAGTCGAGGCGTCTAAGGCAACGATGTTACGAGTCGCGGCGATGTCTGCATACAGCACCCCATCAACCTCTAGGGGAGTCGATGGGTTGTTAAAGTCGGTTGTGGGACCGAAGCTTTCTGTTGAAAAACTCCAAGCCAGCTCAAGGGTTCCAACGTTCTCGGCGGTTATCTGATCAAGAGGGGAATACCTTTGAGCTGCCATGTTGCCATGCAGGTCGGGCCAGTCGCCCGCTTCCACGTCTGTGCCGGACTGCGCGAGAGCCATCGAACACAGTGTGCAAAACCCTATCGCTGCACCATACAATCTCGGTAATAAATTAATTGTGTTTACCACAAGCTACCCTCCCTTAAATATTTCTTCATTCTGCTTTTGTTAGTTTTAATTCTAAAAGCTGACGACCTAATAAGGTGTGCCACCAAGCTGTTCTCTTACCAGTCTATCTATTTCCCTTGTTACTGATAGAGGCATGTCAGTGACTCGTCCTCAATGGACTTCGGGCCAACAAAAACATGCGAATTTAGCCCTATGCTAGAAGCTCAGTGGACCGTTCAAAGCGGACACCAAGGATAAGCAATCTTGTTTTTACAAGCAAGCAGTAGGAGTTTAAACGAACTTCGCTATAATTTGGACTCAATATTACTTTATTTTGTCTTGCTAAGAAATATGGCTACTTTATCGTACTGGCTATATTGTGACGCTCCTATATACTGCGGTCCTTCATGTAAGGAGCGTTGTTATCAATTCGCACACGAACGTAAGTAATTCAAGCGACCTAGGCGTATTCCACGTATTTTCGATAAAGCAATTTCGATGGCTTTTTTTTGGTAATGCCTCTTTTTTCTTGGCGATGCAGGGTCAGATGCTAACCCGATCCCTCCTTGCTTGGGACTTAACTGAATCAGCAACTTCGCTTGCCTATATAAATTTGGTTGTGGCTGTGCCAATGATCTTTGCCTCAATGATAGGTGGCGCGATCACAGACCGTGTTGAGCGTCGTAAATTGATTATCGTTGGACAAGGACTAATCGCCTTCAATGAGGTCTTTATTCTTATTTTATTATCCCTCGGTTACCTCGAGTTTTGGCATATGCTTTGCACCGCGTTCATTGCAGGGTGTGCATTCCCGTTTATAATGCCGGCGAGAATGGCACTGACAGCGACTGTAGTGGGCGCCGACAAGTTGCAGAGCGCCATGGCATATTCGAGCGGAGTCATGAATTTAAGCAGAGTCTTCGGTCCTGCGATGATGGGTGTTGTTGTCGCGAACTTCTCTGTGATAGCGGCTTATATTATTTCAGTGAGCCTTTATGCTGCGGCGATTTTCTGCATGTTCGGGGTAAGTCGAAGTAAGGTTCCTCGAAAGGAAGGCGAAAAAGATAAGAAGCTACTGACGGATATTTCAGATGGGTTTAGCTATGTTCTCAACAACCGAGCCGTTCTTATGTGTTTGTTGTTCGGCTTGGCTCCCATGCTGCTCGCAATGCCTTTTCAGAGTTTACTGGTTGTCCTGGTTGATCAATCCTGGCAGACAGGCGAGAGCGGGGTTGGAACGCTAATGGCCGTCGGAGGAATTGGTGGTGTGCTAGGTTCTGTTTGGATAATAAAAAGGGGAGACTCGCCAGAAAGAAGAAGGTTGATGCTCGGTAGCACAGCTGCCTTTGCTGTTTTTTTGGCGATTTTTATCGGAACAAGTAATTTTTACGTAGCTCTTGTTCCGCTCTTGCTCGCCAACATCTGCGTGAGTGCAAGCCAAACGATAAATAATGCCGCAATTCAACTTCTGGTTGATGATGATGTTCGAGGACGGATGAGTAGTTTTATGTTGATGTCCTTCGCGCTCACTCCAATTGGGGTTTTTCCAATGGCCCTTGCGGCTGATTCCTTCGGAGCAGCCAATGCGATGCTAGGGGCTTGCGGGTTGCTGATTGTTATCGTTTTGGCTTTTGTGCTTTTCAGCCGCACAATCCGTGAATTGGATCACACGATCAAGCAAAAAGTAGCCCAGAAAAAAGAAATCTAATCACATTCTTCGTACGGTTTATGCAAGACGATCAGTGACTCTCGGGTACTAATACACATATAATAGGAGTTATGCGCCCGTAGCTCAGCTGGATAGAGTAACTGGCTTCGAACCAGTTGGTCGGGAGTTCGAATCTCTCCGGGCGCGCCAAACACTTTCCATTCGCCTCTAATTTCTTAGACATGGAGTCCTGCAACGTAGCCAGAGCTCCAAGCCCACTGAAAGTTAAAGCCTCCAAGGTGGCCCGTCACATCTAACACTTCTCCAATAAAGAATAGTTTAGGAAATTCTTTGCATTCCATACTTTTTGATTTAATCGCATCAGTATTTACTCCGCCCAGAGTGACTTCCGCCGTACGATAGCCTTCAGTTGAGGAGGGTTTGACCATCCAGCCATTGAGCAACGCTCCAATGCTTTTTATTTTTGAGTTTTCCCAATCTGCAAGCGGTGATTCAGATTGATTTGGCCACCAGAGCTCCTCTAGACCGGCAGTCAGGGCTTTAGGAAGGTCTCTTGTTAAAACGGTTCTCAAAAGTGACTTTGGACTTTCGTTCTTTAAGTTCAGTAAATGGGAGGCGGCATCATGTTTTGGCATAAGATTAATCGTTACTGCATCACCAGGATTCCAGTAGCTAGAAATTTGAAGAATTGCCGGACCACTGATACCGCGATGCGTAAAAAGCATGTCTCCCGTAAAGCTGATGCCATTGCACGAAGCAGTAATGGAAGCCGAGCAACCGGCTAAGCTTTTGCACAAAGACAATATTTCGTCGCTGAACATAAATGGGACGAGGCCCGCACTAATGCCTGTTATTGTCAGGCCAAACGCCCGCGCAATAACATAGCCGATGTCACTGCCTCCGAGGGTTGGCACCGACAGGCCGCCACTTGCCACAACTAGCGAGGAACACGACAAAACCTCTACAGTCTCTTCATTGACTGTTGATAACTTGACTGAGTAAAAACCTGATGTCTTCCGAGTAACAGACTTTACCTTAGCTGAGGTCCGGATAGTAACATCATGGTCCACACATTCGTTTGTAAGAAGGGTGACTATATCGCGGGCAGTGTGCTTACAAAAAAGCTGACCATTCTTACGCTCCTCATACTCTAAATCATTGCGTTCGACTAGACTGATAAAGTCATTCTCAGTGTATTGACTGAGCGCGGATTTACAAAAATGAATATTGTTGGACACAAAATTTTCAGGTTCTACTTTTCGATTGGTAAAGTTACACCGACCACCACCGGACATTAAAATCTTTTTACCTATTTGATTCGCACTCTCAAGGACAAGCACTTTTTTCCCTCTTATAGCGGCTGTTGCTGCACAGAACAATCCGGCAGCTCCTCCGCCTATAATTATTACTTCCCAAGGATTGTCGCAGCGAGACGTGCTATTTTTCATTGGCTATAAAGAAAATATAGTGTTCTTTGAGATTCATTTCACAGATCATCATTAAGACTTTTAAACTCTCCATTGGCTATAAGAGAACTCAATTCTCTATACCCACCCACTGAATGGTCATCAACAAAAATTTGCGGCATGGTTCTTTGCCCCGATTTTGTCATGATCTCTGTCATCAATTTCTCATCGCCCTCTAAGTTTATCTCGTCAAATTGATAGTCGTGGGCGCGCAGTAGCTGTTTTGCTGCGTTGCAGAAACTGCAAAGGTCCTTAGTGTAGACAGTTATTTTTCTCATGTTTTTCTCAACGTTAAAGGTTAAGTTTCAATTTAGTTTTTTTGCTCTAATCTTCCGGCCTTTTATTTTAGTCTCTGAGAGTATTTTTAGAGCGGCTTTTGATGCGGTATTTTTGATCGCAATATAGCTCATGTTTTCTAAGATGTTTATTTTCCCCAGAGACTCTCCTACAATTTCTCTGGTCGCCGTTAAGGCGCCCACGAAGTCTCCTGCGCTTATTTTATGTTTTCTCCCCGAATTTATAAATAAGGTTGTGTTTGGTGGATATAATTTGAACTCGGCTTCTCTTTTCTGTGCTGGTATGTCCTTAATTTCTATACTGACTTCTAACAATTTCATAATACGTTTGAAGCGATATTCTTCATTGGGTAGAACAAGACTTACTGCCAGGCCCCCGAGACCCGCTCGACCGGTTCGTCCCATGCGATGGATATAGGTCTCCGCTTCGGCCGGTAGCTCATAGTTAACAACTAACTCCAGTTTCTCAACGTCTATACCTCTGGCGGCAACATCAGTTGCCACCAGGATTGAGGTGCTATGATTGGCGAATCGAATTAGAGTTTGGTCCCGATCAAATTGTTCGAGATCACCATGCAGGCTCAGCGCATGATGTCCGATCTTGATTAGGTCAGCTTGGAGTTGTTGAGCCTGAGCTTTTTGGTTGCAGAATATCAGCGTCGACCCAGGTTTAGTCTCTTTAAGAATGGAATTCAGTTTTTCTAGGCGATTGTCTCTAGATGCGTGATAAAACTCTTGCTTAATGCTGGCGCTTTTAGCTGATGATTGTATGGTGAGTGTCGTAGGTTGCTCTTGATAGGAGGAACTTATCTTTAATATTTCTTCTGGATACGTAGCTGAAAACAATAGCGTCTGCCTTTCGTCAGGACACTCTTGAATAATTATTTCGATGTCGTCAATGAAACCCATGCTCAACATTCGATCAGCCTCATCGAGGACGATAGCTGATGTGTTTTTTAGGTTTAGGCTGCCTTTTTTTAAATGCTGAAGAAGTCGGCCGGGTGTTCCCACAATGATATGGGGGTGTCTTTTAAGTGAATTTAGTTGAGTTCCGAGGGGCTTCCCTCCGCATAGAGTAAGAAGCTTGATGTTTGGCATAAATTTAGCCAATTGACGAATTTCTACGCTCACCTGATCCGCGAGCTCTCTTGTCGGACAAATTACTAAGGACTGAGTGGAATAACTCTTAGGATCTAACGCGTTGAGTATGCTAAGTCCAAAGGCGGCAGTTTTGCCACTTCCTGTTTCAGCTTGCGCGAGAATATCTCTGCCTACTAGGGTAATTGGTAGGCTTTCAGCCTGTACGGCAGTCATTTTCTCGTAGCCCAAGGAATCAAGGCTTTTCAGTAATTCAGCTCTGAGCGAGAGAGACCTAAAATCAGAGCTTTGCGGTTTGTGTGGTGCCACCTATTAATCCTGCTTAATACCGGGGGAGCATGATAGCAGTTTACAAAGTATCGTATCCACGGTTTGTCTGGGTCTTCTTCATCGGATAAAAAAAGGGAGGGGCTAAATAAGCTCCTCCCTTTCCGTTGGCAAAAATTCTATGCCATTTTCTTTGGTCGTACTGGACTAGAAGTCAACGTTTAGACGACCGAAGTAATAAGCACCTTGCCATGTTACGGAAGTACCTGAGTTGTAGAGTCTACCGCAACAGAAGTCGCTAAGTTCATCCTGATCCGGATACTCATCAAAGATATTACGTCCGCCAATTGAGAGTCGCACATTTTCGTTGACCTGATACTGCGCCTCTATGTCAGTGAAAATATTGGAATCGGCGGTTTGAACTCTGAACGGATTCCTATTTGAATTCTCCCATTCGCCATAGTAGTTAAGTCGACCGATTAGCGTAAGGTCTCCAGCTGTATGTCTCGCAGAGTAAACACCCCGCCACCTAGAGTCAGTGTTCAAGAAGTCAAATTGATCCTCTATGTTCAAGTAGGCACTTGGGTCCGAGTCAAAATCTGTCTCATTGAAGTTTACAGAGGCAGTTAGCAGCGTTGTACCCGCACTCCAGCTGAGTGGATAAGTTGCAACAAAATCCATACCTCTTGTTTCTGTGTCAAATGCGTTAGCGAAGTAGAATACGCCGCCAATCGTATTTGCTCCTGCAACACCCGCTGCATCTAACTTCAAGTAGTTGGCATAAGCATCGCCTGAAGTTGGATCGGTAGACACGTCTTGCGTAGAGATTGCATTGAATCGGTCCTCAAGTTGAATTCGATAAAAATCCAAGGTGAAATCCAATTCTCCAAGTGAGCCAACTAATCCCAAGCTTAGGTTTTCAGACAGCTCTGGCTTAAGCGCACTTGCGCCAAGAGCCTGGGCAACTGGTCCACCTGCGGGGAATAAGCCGGTCGCTACTGGGAGACCATCTGGTAAACGAGTAGATACGTTGATTGTGCCTTGTTGACCTGGTGTAGGTGCTCTGAAACCAGTGCCTATCGAGCCGCGAAGTGAAATCGTGTCCGACAGGTCTAGCTGCGCAGCTAGCTTGTAAACAAGCTCTTTGTCAAAGTCGCTGTAGTCCTCATAGCGGATTGCGCCTTGAAGGAATAAAGCGTCGGTGACATCAGCACTAAGATCTGCATATAACGCCGTGGAGTCGCGTTCATAGCGTTGAGAAAATTGCGGTGAGTAACCGGGGAATCCATTCGAGCCCACGCCTACAACTTGATAAACAGGATCGCTGGAGTCAGCACAATTTAGCGTCGAGCCGGCAGCAATTACGCTTGCTCCAGCAGCACTGGCTGTCATATCAGCGTTACAAAGTCCGTGGGGGTCCTTCACGGAATAAGGACCTGCAACATAAGAATCAGGTTCTCCCGCAACGACTTCATAGGCCTCATCCAGATAACTTGCGCCAAACGCTAAGACTGTATTGTCAAAACCCGAGTCAAGCTCCATTGAGAAATCGGCTTGAAACTGAGTTTCTTCGTTAATTAGGTTGCCCGGCCTAAATGACTCTTTAGACAATGGACCCTGAGATGGGTTTATGGTGTTCGAAAGCGTATAGGCGATTTCGTTTTCGCCGCGCCGACCACTAAAGTCGTAGCTAAGCCCACCATCAGTCTCACCTTTTAATCCGCCGACAAAAGAGAAGTCGGTGATTTCTCCAAAGAACCGTGGGGTAAATCCACCGGGATATTTTTCCAAAGGGCTGTAAATAGATCCGTCAGCCTCTCTAAGATCCTCGATGGTTCCGTTACCTGGATACCGGTAGAAAAAGCCGCCGTCGCCTTCACTGTCAGAATGATTAGCGTAACCATAGAGCTCACTGTTTTCGCCCACCTGAAGGCCGGCGTTAACGAACACTCGTGTAGCCTCGGTGTTTGGTTGCCCCCAGGGTTGCACAACATTCCCGGGGCCAGTGTTGGGGTTTCTGCTCTTTAGCCCTGCTCGGTATGCGTCGTCTCCGTCCGTGTCCACGCACCACCAAGATTCACAATATTGCTCTCCTCTGACGGTGGCGTCTTGTTCAGAAAACTCGGCAGAGATATTCAAAAAGCCGTTTTCGCCCAATGAAAAACCGATATTTCCAGCAATGGTTGTCTGATCTCCGTCACCCTCGCTGAACCCGCCTTGGTCCACTGAAAAACTTGCGCCCTCATTACTGTCCTTCAGAATAAGGTTGATCACGCCAGCAATCGCGTCTGATCCGTACTGAGCGGCCGCGCCGTCTCGGAGTACTTCGACGTTTTTTAGTGCGATTGAAGGAATGGTTGCTAAGTCTGGCCCCTGACTGCCTGCGCCACCAATTTGTACAAGAGAAGCTCTGTGCCTTCGCTTAGAATTGACTAAGACCAAGGTCTTATCTGTTGGCATACCCCGCAGCTCAGCAGGGCGGATGAAAGAGGCTCCGTCGCTGATTGGCTGCCGGCCGATATTAAATGAGGGAACCAAAGTTTTGATAATGTCGTTGGTGTCCGTGAATGAGACAGCCTCAAGGTCGTCAGCACCAAAGACATCTATCGGTACTGGTGAGTCTGACACTGTTCTTGGTCTTCCCCTTGCCCCTGTAACGACTATTTCTTCGAGCATGGCGTTGTTCGTATCTTGCGCAAAGACCAGTGGTGAGAGGCCAGCTGGTAAAAGCAAGCTCAGAGCGATGGCCGATGGCAGCACCCTCCGAGTGGGTTTGTTTCGGTTTGGCATGTATTTCTCCCCTTTGAGAACTGTTTTTCTTGGAACACTTGCGTGTTGTTGATCCAACCTCCAAAAAACATCAGCTTGAACTACATGCCAAGTTCATACCTGAACTCAAGCAAATCTGGAAGATCCGCATTAAGCATACACAAAAAAAGGGAGGGGAGAAACATTTCTGTATCTCCCCTCCCCAGTCTTGATTTTCCTAATTAACTACGTCTGCGTTCGCAGACGTCTTAATTAGAAGTCTACGCGGAATCTTGCGTAAACAAAGCGACCTTCGATACCCCAAGGTGTGCTGCCAACATAGGTGTTACCAGAACCGACAGTTCCGTCCATGTTTTGCATTTCCAAGGCGCCGTCTTCGTCGAACGCATTGTTTGCGCCGACAATTACGGTGTAGTTATCGTTGAACGTGTATGCGGCTTCTAGATCCACTACGTTCTCACCACTGTAACACTCGTCCTTGTTGATTGCGCAGTTCAGCATATAGTTCGTGCCGTTTGCACCACGAGGACTTGTGTCGCCGCTCCAGTTGGAGTCGATCCAGTCATCGTAAGTACGCAAACGCGCTAGGAAACGGAAGTTATCAATAAAGTGGTTGTACGTGAATACACCACGATTTTGAGGGTTCTGATTCTCAAGTCCAACAACTCGGTTTCTGTTAACTTCAGAACCTGCGTTGTCAACTTCAGTCTCAGTCCAGTTCCATGCTGCTACCAAGTTTCCGTTACCCATTCCACCGAAGTCTAGGTTCCACGTACCCACTAGGTCGATGCCTTGTGTCGTAGTTGCGAAGTCATTCGTGTAGAAAGAAACTGAACTCAAGTCAGCTGCTCCGGGAACACCAAGTTCCTGCAAGCAAAGGGCAAGGTTACCAGCTGGATTAGCGCGAGCGCCCGGACAGGCAACGCCTGAGGGTACAGCTCGTCCAGCGATGTTAATAGTACCTGTAGCCGCAATACGATCCTCAAGCTCAATGTTGAAATAATCAAGAGTCACGTTAATGTCTCCTGTAACATCCCAAACAAAACCAGCTGAGAAGTTCTTCGCGTCTTCCGGCTTAAGGGCAGACGCACCAAGGAATCCAGCAATTGGATTTGTTGGTGGAATCTGACCACGCTGTTGTAACTCACCGTCAACTGTTATCGTTGAAAGCTTAGTTACATTTTCCTGACCTGGGGTAGGAGCCCTGAAGCCAGTGTTGTATGAAGCACGAACTGAAAGGTCATCAGTTAAACGGTACCGACCCTGAACCTTAAAGTTTGTAGTGTCACCGAAGCTTTCGAAATCTTCGTATCGCAAAGCAACACCAGCAGTAAATGCATCAGTTAGGTCCGCCTCTATATCAGTATAGAACGCGTAGTTCGATCGGCCCCAATAACCAGATTGCTCTGGACTGAAACCGGCAAAGCCATGCGCACCAATACTAAGGTTGATCATTGGTGTTGTGCCATCTGAGTAGAAGTTGTTGCCCTTGGTGTTCTGGAAGGCGAAGCGTCCAGCATTCCAAGAGTTCTTCTCTCCAACGAGAGTCTCAAACCGCTCGTCACGCCACTCACCACCGAATGCAACACTGAGATCAGATGCTAGGCCATCAACTGGAGTCGTGTAAACGAAGTCTACGTTGACGTTAGTTTCAGACTGAACGTTTGAACCAATGTCGAAGTTTCGCTGCAGCTCTCCGTTAACAAAACCGTCAGGACCGTTCGAAGGGTTCCAAGTGTTGTTTAGAAGGAATGAAACGGCGTTTCGACCGTAGCTGAAGCTAACATCATAAGTAAGATCCGAGCTGACGTTGCCTCGGATACCGCCCACGATGCTAGCGTCTTTAAGCTGACCGCCAAACTGTGGAGTGTAACCGCCCGGAACCGCTTGGTTCATCAACCAGCAATTTCCTGGAAGTGCGGCCATAGCCGCAGCGTCCGCGGCAACTGCAGCCTGATCCAGAGGAACACCATTTCCGCCTGATCCTGGTGAAGTTAATGCAGGGCAGTTCGATGTGTAATTAGTCTCGCCACCTTTGAGATTTGTGTCAACAACCGCTCGAGTGCTTCCGTTTGTGTAAACACCAGATCGACTGTTCGGGTTTCGAAAATAAAATCCGCCCAATGTCTCGCGAGAACCGTAGTTACCAAACGCATAAACTTCCATGTCGTCGCTAACTTCGATACCTGAATTAAAGAAGACGTTCCAGTTGTCAAGGTACTCTGGACCGCCCCAAACTTGCGCATAAGGAGAAGCAACATTTGCTTTTTGCGCGGCGTTGCCGTTAGCAAGCAAATTTGTCGCGTCTGTTCTTTGAGTAGATCGACTAGTTGGGTCTTGCTCCATCCACGAGCCCGTGATGTTCAAGAAGCCGTCGTCGCCAAGTGGCAGACCAATGTTACCCATGATCTGGCTCAAACCACCGTCACCTTCCGCAAATTCTCCGGTACGGGCTTCAAGTGTGAAGCCTTCCGCTGAATCGTTAAGCTGGAAGTTGATAACTCCAGCAATTGCATCTGAACCATACTGAGCGGCCGCACCGTCACGCAAGATTTCAGTTTGCTTAATTGCTAGAGCGGGAATAGCCGAGATGTCAGCTCCTTGTGATCCTGAGGAGAGCGATCCTCCAAGTTCCGCAATAACACCTGACCGATGTCGTCGCTTTCCATTAACTAGGATAAGAACATTATCAGGTGGAAGTCCGCGAAGGTTTGCTGGACGCACTAAGGTCGCTGCATCAGAAATTTCGTTTCTTGCAACGTTGTATGATGGGACGGTTGTTTTTAGCATTTCGTCTAAGTCAGCAGAGCCCATGTTCAAAAACTCTTCGCCGCTTATAACGTCTACAGGTACTGAAGAGTCCGTGGCGCTGCGTTGTGCTCGTCTTGAACCGATCGTAACGATCTCCTCGACGATACCGTCCGCTTGTTGCGCAAGCACGAGTGGCGAGAAGCCAGCTGGTGCAAGCAGACCAAGCGCTATGGCTGTCGGGAGAACCCGCCTTGCCATTGTAGGTCTATTTGTCATTTACTTTCCCCTTGTAAGATTGTTTTTCTTACCGTCTATATAGATTAAATTGCATGCATGCCTATAAAGGTAAAGCCGACTTTTCGTCCCTTAGTGAGACTGTTTTCTGTTGGCGCACCTTTTTAGCCAGCGCGAATTCTACGTAAAAAACCGTAAAAAGTATATTTTTAAGTCGTAAATTCTTTATTATTTGATTATTTTTAGTGCCTGGTCAGATTCTCAGGCACAATATGTAGTAAACTGCATAGCATAAGATGAACTAGAGGCTATATAATTGATTTTTAGAATAATTTCATGATTTCTCTCCGGCACCGGATTATAAGGTGTGATTTTTCACTATGCTGTTTAGTCAGCCTGAAAGGCAATTTACTCTTTTTTTTGCTATTGTTACCTTGCTCATCGAATAAATAAAAACGGATTGCAAGCCGTGTCTGAGCAAGTAAAGACCTCGAAGGAGAATAATTTTGATTGCGTGGTTTCGGCTGAGAGTCGTTATGAAGTCAGAGATGGGTTTCGCAGAACCACGGCCGCTCTTGATTGGTCTTTTCGTGGCATTTCTCCTTTTGTCAGCTACTCTGCAAGCGCAGATCGTGACAGAAGACTTTTTACGTCGGGTCATGCCGGATGCAACGAGTTTTGGATTAAAAAGTGGAGAGCCTCCGGTGTATCCGGCGTACAGGCAAACCGGCAATGCGGCCAACCCAGAGCTTATCGGTTATATATTCGAGACAAAAGATTTTCCACCTCCAGAAATTGGTTACAGCGGCCCGATTGAGGTGCTTGTTGGCATGAATCTCGAGGGGACCTTGACGGGGACTGAAATTCTTTTTTATCGAGAGTCTTACAAGAGCATTCGGGGCGACTTTCTTAACACAGAGCGGTTCCCTCAACAGTTTAAAGATAAATTTATTGGAGACGGGTTTCGAGTTGGTCGAGATGTAGATGGGGTTTCGCGCGCAACAATTAGCAGTTGGGCTGCCGCCCGCGGGGTGCGCAATTCTGCTCGAAAAGTAGCGGAGGTTTATCTGGATGTGGATGATGGCGACGATCAAAAATTGATTGCGCTTGACTACTATGCCCAAAAAAATTGGAATCAGCTAATTATGGAAGGGTTAGTAAAAAACTGGCCTATACTGATGTCCGATGGAACAACGCTTGAGCTGACCTTAGCTTTTCTTGGTGAAGAGCAGTTGGGAGAGCTTTTGGTAGGAGCGACTGATTACTCTCGGGCCGAGCGCGAGGCAAGTAGCCGATTGCGCGGAGGGTCGTTGCTAATGGTTGGCATTGACGGCGACTCGTCGACCCCATTTCGCCAGGAGCGATTAGCACTCGGGCAAGCTGGCAACATTGTACAGGTAGAGAGGCGGCGTTTTGTCTATGTGGGTAGTTCTGAAGAGGGAAAAAGCGCGAAGCAAATGCGCTTTGCGGGCGCCGTGATACTGCCAGAAACCTTTGATCTGCGGCAGCCCTTCACCGTTTTTTATAATACAGATCTACAAGTCGACTCGATTAGTGAGCTTGTGCAGATAGACTATGTTTTGCCTCCTCTCGCGCAGACCATCGCTTTTGGGACGGCGCTTCCCGAGCAATTCCGCCCAGATTCACTTAGGCTGATAGCGGGAGCGGATTCGGAAACGTGGGTCTCAATTCTCCTCGATAGCGCTCCTTGGACGGAGATAGCTGCTTTAGTTGTCTTGCTCGGACTTGTGCTTGCTGCATTTCTGACCAAGCTATCGAAGCTTCGTTGGGTTGCATTGACGACAACCTTGCTATATCTCGGATTTGTTAACGGGACGTTTCTCTCGGTTTCTCACCTCACGAATGCTATGAAGCAAGGCCCTTCATTATTTCTTAACGATCTTCCGTTATTGATTATTGTCATATTCACTCTAATCACGACTTTTTTTTGGGGAAGGGTTTTTTGTTCTTCACTTTGCCCATTCGGAGCCTTGCAGGATTTTCTGACCGCAGTAGCTCCTAAGAGTTGGCAGCGCGCTTTGCCTCAGCTTTGGCATGACAGAATGATTTATCTGAAGTATGGGATTCTCGCTTTACTTATTGGGAGCGCCTCTATTTTTCCCGAACTTACGCTTTTCCATTTTTTTGAACCTTTCGGTACAGTTTTTTATTTTAGTCAATCGTTCCTTTTGTGGGGAATCTTACTCGTCTTTTTGGTTGGCGCTGCCTTGGTCCCGAGATTTTATTGCCGGTATGCGTGCCCCCTTGGCGCTGCCCTAGGTATAGGAAGTCTAATTTCCCCCCTCCGGATCAAGCGAGTACCGCAGTGCGAAGTTTGCAAGGTTTGCGAGCAATCCTGTCCAACTGGAGCAATTCGTGTTGAAAAAATTGATTTCAAGGAGTGTGTACGATGCGATATTTGCGAGAGAAAGCTTGCATCTAAAGCGGGAGTTTGCCGTCACGAGATCTCTTCAGTAGCGGCTCGCCATAAGACCTGGGAGCCGATTGCGAGCGGTTAGCTCTCAGCATTTATCTGAAGAAATAAAGTCCGTGCTTTCTAGTCCTCAGATAACCAGGTGAGATCGTCCTCAGCAAGGGTGAGAAGGGCAGTATTTTCCCGCCGATTTTGTTCCGCCTTGCGCGCAGTGGCCAATACATCTTTTGGAATGGTATCGCCGACAACGATTCCGCGCTTTGTGGTCGGCGCAAAATATATCCGGGCGTTGGCCATTTCGTCGGTGGTTGCCGGGCCATAGACAACGTCAGCGGTGGGGTCAGGATTAAAGCGATTGTCGTTAGAATTATCAAACCACCAAGAGAGATGTAGCACGGAACCCGCAGGTAGAAACTTTGGTTCTTTATACTCGTAGAGAAACTGCCAATTAAAGTCGTAGTCCGGAACCCACAAAAGCGTCTCAACTTCTCCATCAGGGTATTCGACTTCGTAGCGCATTGCCTTACCGCGGTAGTGCATGTGAGGGCCCATCGACAGAAGGAAAATGTCCTCATCAATTGAATGTGTGTTGGTAACTTTAAAGTTTGGATCCCCGGCAGGAATTGTCCAGCCACGATTTGGAAGGAGGTTGGTTTCGACGACGTGGTCTATGACTTCTCCTTCGTCATAGAAAACAAATCCTGCGCTAGTCATATCTTCAACAGAGGTGCCTTCGCCCGGCGTTTTATGATAGTGCATATTGACAGTAATAAAGGGATCCTCGGGCATTAAAACACCCCAACCCTCAGGGTAGGTGAATGGTCCTCTCCCCGGCACCCCCACTCCCATGTGACTTGAGACAATATGATGCACCCAAGGGCCGCCCGGGTTGAGCTCTGCCTTCGAGATCCATTTTGGTTCAGTGTGGGCCCCGTCTGGTATCGGCATCTGAATTGTCGGTTGCCAATCCTCTACATCATCAGCGACTTTCAGCGGCCGTTCAAACTGAACCAAAAGGTCCGGATCGCCGATCCACCAGCCTGAAGAAGGAAGCTGAGCGGCACCCTCTGTGCTCGCGATGCTTTTAAAATCCTCTGGGTTTCCCTCCACCATCCCGCTGTCAATCCATGCGATCAGTAAGTTCTTTTCTTTGATGTCGA
>Ga0206677_10001957_pt1 | contig 18681 bp, 15 predicted proteins | sample M130m12015metaG_FD_155475 | JGI IMG/M metagenome (GOLD analysis project Ga0206677, IMG submission 155475) | Ammonia-oxidizing marine archaeal communities from Monterey Bay, California, United States - M1 30m 12015 | ecosystem: Environmental > Aquatic > Marine > Intertidal zone | place: USA...
ACTCGTTGTTATAGCGACATCATCATTAGCTGCAATGGCAACTTGAGAGTCGTCTGCTCCTCCTGGGGCGTCTACAACAAAAACACGAGGGATTGAGTTAGATACCTCAAGACTAGTTGTGGCTCCACCTATTGCAATTACATTGACCGTAACCGAGCTTGTACTGGGTGTAGAAAGGTACAAATAGTGACCTTGGTTAGGAATTGCATTACCATTTTCTGAATAGGCAATTGGTGGGATGTAATGAACTTTACTAAGTTGCGCTTTGAGCTTGAACTGAATCACAAACAAAAGAATAAACACAAATAAAGCTCTAGTAATGAAAGGTGTTATTGATTTATTCAAAACAACATCTACATCATTACCCTCCAGAACAGTTGGATTGTTTCTTCTTGTAATCATATTCAAATCACCCGTGACCTCAAAATATTTCAAGCTTACTGAAGCACAGTAAGACTTAAAAAAGGTTAATTGGTGTTTTTATATTATAAAGATATTAAATAATTAAATTATTTTATTCCTAAACTATTGATAATAAGATTTAAACTCCATGGGGTTTTAGCCAATTTGTTTGAATTTCGTAAAATTTATTCCCATTTAAAATTAATTTATTTCATTAACTCTGATTTTTAAGTAAATGATTGAAGTAAATAATCCCTGGATTAGTAAAGATAATGTAGATTTATATGGACTAAAATTTTCTTGATAATGAGCAAAATATTCAAAATATCTCTGATCTCAGCTTTAGCTGGTTTTTTATTTGGGTTTGACACCGTAGTTATTTCTGGTGCAGACCAACAGCTCCAAAATCTTTGGAATACTTCAGATCTTTTTCATGGAACTTTTGTTATGTCTATGGCATTATGGGGAACTGTTCTGGGTGCAATTTTTGCAAGTTATCCCTGTGATCATTTTGGACGTAAAAATACTTTAATCGGGATAGGGTTTTTGTACTTGATTTCTGCTCTAGGATCTGGATTGGTAATAGACGCATACAGCTTTTCATTTTTTAGATTCATCGGAGGGGTTGGTGTCGGCGCATCAACCATTGCAGCACCAACCTATGTTTCTGAAATTGCTCCAGCTGATAAAAGGGGGAGACTTGTAGCGCTCTATCAATTCAATCTTGTATTTGGAATTTTAATCGCATTTATTTCTAATTTTTTGTTGAAAGATTTTGGATCTCAACCTTGGCGTTGGATGGTTGGAATTGAGGCAATACCTGCCGCTTTTTACCTCATTGGAATTGTAACTGTACCTAAAAGTCCACGTTGGGTTCTCTTCAAAAAGAAAAACCTCAAACAGGCTCAGATTATTTTTAAAGAAATTAATGGAAAAGAACTGAGTGATTCTGAATTAGCTGAAATTCAAGCAGATCAAGATCCCGAAAAACAAAAACCATTATTTTCTAAAACATATCGTTTTCCCATACTTCTAGCATTTTTACTTGCCTTCTTTAATCAACTTTCAGGTATCAATGCCTTTTTGTATTATGCTCCAAGAATTTTTGAAACCGCTGGGCTTCAAGAAAGTGCAGCTTTATTGAGTAGTATTGGTATTGGTGCAACAAATTTAATTTTCACCTTATTAGGCTTGTATCTAATTGATCGTGTGGGTAGAAGAATTTTAATGTTAATTGGTTCAATAGGATACATCATTTCACTGAGTTTGGTTGCTATTGCGTTCATAGAAAGTTGGCAAGGCATAAGCATTCCTATCTTCCTATTTCTTTTTATTGCTTCGCATGCCATAGGTCAGGGAGCTGTAATCTGGGTTTTTATTTCAGAGATTTTCCCCGACAGCCTCCGTGCTCAAGGACAATCCTTTGGATCCTCTGTACACTGGGTACTTGCTGCACTGATCACCCTGGTGATGCCCATAGCACTTTCTGCCTTTCCAAACCCAGGATATGTCTTTCTGTTGTTTGCAGGGATGATGGTTTTCCAACTTCTTTTTGTATTGTTTATGATGCCCGAAACTAAAGGTATTTCTTTGGAGCGTTTAAGTAAATTGTTAACCCAAGAGAAATGAAAAAAAGTTAATGTGTACTACAACTAATCCTCTAGAGATTCCGCAGAGAAAGACTCTAACTCTTTATCGAAGTAATATTGAATTTGAATTGGACGACAACATACCTCACAATCTTCAATGTATTGTTGTTCAAGTGCAGAGGGTTCTATCAACATTGAAATCTGTTCCCAACAATAAGGGCATTGAAAAAAATATTCTTCCATTAGTCTTCTATTGCCATAAGTTCCTCAGCAACAACTTCCCATTTTTGCATCAAAACAGCTAAATGATCTTTCTTACCGTTGTATTTTTCAAAAAAATTGGGTTCCACAGTTGTTGCTTCATAATTGATTTCTAATTCTAAATCAATAGCTTTTAAATCGTTTTCCAAATCAACTATTTCACGTTCTATCTTAGACTGACGATTTCTGAGGGATTTTATTTTTTTTTGAGTTTCGTAGTCATTCTTTTGATTAACTGGTTTTTGGCTTTTTATTTTTTCTTTAAATTCTAAAGCAACCAAAGAATCTAAATTTTTCTGTTCTAAGTACAGGTTAATATCACCCAAATATTCTTTGAGTTTATGATCCTTAAATTCCAAAACTCTGTCACTCAAACCTTGCAAAAATTCTCTATCATGAGAAATTAAAATTAAAGTTCCTTCAAATTTCCGCAAAGCTTCTTTTAAAATATTTTTGGAATGAATATCTAAATGATTGGTTGGCTCATCCATAATAAGCACGTTGAAAGGTTGCAACAGAAGTTTTGCCAAAGCCAAACGGCTTCTTTCTCCCCCAGAAAGTACTTGTACTCTTTTTTCTACATCATCTCCACGGAACAAAAAAGCTCCCAGCATATCCCTTACTTTTGCCCGATTGTTATCCGTAGCAGCATTTTGCATCGTTTCTAGAAGAGTTAATTTACCATCAAGATATTCTGCTTGATTTTGCGCAAAATAACCCAACATAACATTGTGCCCAAGAGAACATGTCCCATCGTAAGAAATTTCGTCAACAATGATTTTGGCTAAAGTAGATTTCCCTTGACCGTTTTGACCTACAAAGGCAGTTTTAGTTCCTCGTGAAATTTCAAAATCGACTCCCTGTAATACCATTTTATCACCGTAAGCTTTCTTTATCCCAGAAGCTTCAATAATCATTTTACCAGGTTGTTTAGAAACAGGAAAGGACAGTTTCATTGCTCTATTATCCACTACATCTAACTCAATTCGATCAATCTTATCCAACTTTTTAATCAACGATTGAGCCATTGTAGCTTTTGACGCTTTGGCCTTGAATCGCTCGATCAATTTTTCAGTTTGTTGAATTTGCTTTTCTTGATTTTTTTGAGCTGCGCGTTGTTGAGTTAGTATTTCCTCTCGCAAAATCATATACTTAGAATAGGCCTTATTGTAATCGTATATTCTTCCTCCCACTATTTCTATGGTACGATTAGTTACTTGATCTAAAAACATTTTATCGTGAGACACCAAAACCACAGCACCATTGTATTTTTTCAAAAAATCTTCCAACCAAATAATCGATTCAATATCTAAATGATTCGTTGGCTCATCTAATAAAAGAATGTCGTTGGGTTGTAAAAGCAATTTAGCCAATTCTATTCGCATTCTCCATCCTCCAGAGAAAGTATCGGTTTGCTTATCAAAATCAGAAGATGAAAAACCAAGTCCTTGTAAAATTCTTTCCGTAGTTCCCTGATAATTGTACCCTCCAATTATCTCATAACGCTCGTTAACTTCATTGAGCTGAACGATTAAATCATTGTAACTTACAGATTCATAATCAGTTCTTGTAGTCAGACCAAGGTTGATTTCTTCCATCTGAGCCTCAAGTTCTTTTATTTCAGTAAATGCTTGATATGCCTCCTCTAAAACGGTTCTCCCAAATTCAAAATCAATGTCTTGTTTCAAAAATCCCAGTTGCACTGATTTTTCTTGGGTAATTGTTCCTTCTGAAACAGGAGTGTCTCGTGCAATTAAATGAAGTAATGTTGATTTACCTGCTCCATTTTTCCCAACCAATCCAACGCGATTACCAGGACCCAGTCTAAATGAAATATCTTTAAAAAGATAATCACCTCCAAAAGATATCGATACATTCTGAACACTAAGCATAAAAAAATTTTTGCAAATTTGATAAATGCATTTGAAATAAACTAGTGTTTGGTCCGATAGTCTGTAATAACTTTTAAAAGCGCGAAAGATTAACTGCCTCTGGAAGTTCACATTCTCCCTCAATATGATCAAATAGCCATTTTGAAAGTAAAGGTGCTCCAAGTACTCCTCGCGTGCCAAAACCATTTAAAAGGTGAACATTGTTGTAATCGGGATGCGTGCCTATGAGTGGCCTACGATCCATTACCGTAGGTCTTATTTCAGTTATGTGTTCTACTACTTCATAATCAGAAGCAATTATTTTTTGAATTCGTTCTTCTATCCATTCTCGACCCTTTGTTGTTTTTTGAAGGGTTTTATCATTACGTTCAAAAGTAGCACCTGCCCAATAAAGATCCTCTCCCATTGGAGCAAGAAAAATAGATGCCTTAATAATTGCCTTGGATTGTAATTTTTTGGATCTAATAATCAAGATTTCACCCTTAGATCCCACCAAAGGTAAAGAATTAAAAAAAGGGTTATCGACCATTTGATATCCTTCACAAAAAACAATGTGTTTTGCTTTAATCCCTCTGTATTCAAGTTGTAGATTGGAAATCAAAAGCTTATCGTACTCAAAAGATTCTTCAAAAAATTGACTTGAATTTAAAGATTGTCTAAAATCATTTATCAGGGTTTGAGTAGCAATACGCCCTGTAAAATTCACCTTCCCATAACCGTGATTACCTTTTACCTCTGTATTACTTATCGAATAAATTTCTGAATCTAAAAATGGGCTCAATGACATTTGATCTGAGGCAGAAATCCACATATTGTGTTCTGAATTCTTAGAAAAAATTTTATGAATGGAGGTTGGGAAAATAAATTCTGACTGCAAACGTTCTTGCAACTCTTTGTAAAATGGCAAAGCATACTCATGAAAAAGAGCACCATTCCATGCTAATGAGAAACGTTTTAATACTGTTGGATTGTAAATTCCTGCAGCAATTTTTGAAGAACCTCCATAGCCTTTGTCAATTATGTGAAAGGAGAAACCTTTGCGGCGGAGTTGTTCTGCATATGCTAAACCCGCTAAACCCAAACCTACTATTAGGGAATGTTTCATGTGAAATTAAAGGTATAAAAAACGCTGCATAAAGCAGCGTTTTTAAATTTCTAATGGGATTTTAATTATTCCACAAATCTTGTTCAAAATCTCGAATAACTGATTTGACACGTTCTGATTCAAGTAATTGCTGTAAAGCATCTTCGAAGATGTATTCTTCAATTTTACGATCTTCATAAACATTTTCTTCTTTGTAAATTAAAGAATTAAAACGTCTTGAATTTAACATATGGTCAAAAGTAATTGGTTGAGATGAGTTGCGATTATTAAATACTTGAGAAGAGTTCAGAGACTCTCTGGCATCTGGAAACCACACCCAAAATAACTCAACTAAATCTTGCTCTTCTTCAGGTAAATTTAAGGTATAAACATCAGGTGCTACAGGAGCAATTCCTAATAATCTATATTTTAACTCACCCAAGCGTTTGTTTACATACCAGGTTCCTTTGATGCGATACTGACGAATTGAGGCAGCGGTTATTGTAGATCTGTTGATGTACTGGGGATCAAGTGCCTCTCCAGCATTCAACTGCTCAATACCAGCCTCTAAAGTATCAATTGCAACTAACTTATCTAAAATTTCTTGATACGTTAATTTGGATTGAAAATAATCATCATCATACACCTCTTTAATCGTTCCATTGCGAAGATTTTTTTTCAAAACATGAAATAAAGATCTACGATCAGGACCAAGGTTGAGGGTGTCTGTAGGATAGTAGTAAGGAAAATTAATCCGTTCATCTAAATCAACAATCTCCCAGACTGTTTTTGACCACAAAATATCTCTATCATCAATGTATCCATAAGCGAGTGGTGTTTCATCATTCGCTGAGTTTTGATTTTCATTAAGTTGTCCAATTTCCTGCGGAACACGAGCATTGAGCAAATTGGCTTGACCAACTGCCTCACTAATAAAAATACACGATAAAAAAAGAAACAGATAAATAGATCTTGTATTCATGATTTTGATGGTTAGTTTGCTATCTCACATATTACTGGTGAAACTTTCTTGAATCGGTAACTTGGATTATTAGGATTTTTAACTTTGATATCAAAAATTTGAACAGACTGTCCAAGTTTAGCTCTGCGTAAAGCACCTTTTGCTTTTGCATTTAATTTGCTTCCATTTACAGAGATTGTTGCCTGACCAGGAACTTTGAACTTAAAACTAACCGTTTGTAGTTTGATGTCAAAATCAAAATCATCAAGTACAGCTCCTATGGTTGATATTTCTAAACTACTTTTAGGAATCTTAATAGTTCCCATTTGACCACGGACTGTTCCCGTTGGTCGAGGAATATCTTTAATTCTAAATTTTGTAGAAGTAGAAACTACAGCACCGTCTGGTAAAGAACCACTTGCAGTTATCTTTAATTCTCTTCCCTTTCCTGGGTTCATTAAGTACTTACTTCCTCTGAGACGTTTTAGTCCAGGAGCAGAGGCTCTGATTTTATTGTCAGGAATTCCTGGGATAGAAATGGTCATTGGATTTTCTACACCACGATAAACAACATTCATCTTATCTGCAGAAATAACTGCCGAATTCGGTTTTGAAATAACTGCAAAAGTTTGCTCAACTGGGATTCTAGATTCAATTCCGTTATTCAAGAAAACTAAATCTCCAGTTATTGTGTGATCTCCGGGACGACCTGCTTGAACTTTCAACTTAATTCCACCAGGAATAAGTTCGTATTGATCCTCTGAAAGTTTTCTACCATCGAGTGACAAACGAACCTCGTTTGGGTTCTGAGCACCACCTTTTCTACCCAAAATCACGCTTCCATCAAATGTTTCTCCTTGATAGTAAGCTCCTTTTTCGGTCTTAAGTAATGATATGTAGTTGTCCTTGTTTACTTTACTTCCAGCCTCTAATTCCTTACCTAACAATGCATTGAGAACATCACTTTCTGTAAGACGAATATCATTTTGCATCATTGTAAGTTTGGCAAGAGATGATATCAGAGGAAATCCTTCATAATTTGCTACTAACCATGAAACATCAACACCATCTTTGTTTTTGATATTTCCTTCAAAGTCACCAGAGAAAAAACGTTCTTCAACAAGCTCGGTGTACTGTGGGTATTGACTTGCAAAAACTTGAATAACTCTCATTTTGTAGTTATTCATAAGATCAAGAAATTCCTGACCCTCCGGAGATACACCACTTGCATCGAAAAAGATCAAGTCTAATTTTTCTCCTTTGTCCATCTCAGAATATTTTTCCAGATTCGGATCGTCAGTCATACGATCTGCAGTGATGGTGTTCTTGATTTCTTGAATACGATTAAAAAATGCGGTAGATTCCTTGCGAATTTCTTTGGCAGTTCGATCGTGACCAATCCACTTACCCTCTTTCTCTTCAGCGTTTACAGCTATTTTTTGATAGTAAATTTCATTTCCAGAATTTACACGTTCGTTTGCGCTTTGAATTTTCTTGAACATTTGTCCAAAACCATCCAAAACCTCTTTACTTACATTCAATGCCAACATGGTAATGAATACTAGGTACATCAGCGCAATAAGTTTATTACGCGGGGTTTCATTTGCTCCAGCCATGCGTCTTAGTTTTTATTCATTGCAGAAAGCATTCCGCCATAAACTTGATTGAGTGAAGCTAAATTTGCGGACAAAGATTCCATCTGCGCTTTTAAGCGTTCAGCATTTTCGGCTACTTGTTCGGTGTATGCAGATTGAGAACCTGCGTTAGCTACTTGAGAGCTGTACATCTCATTTAGAGATTCTAATTGATTTGCGGCTTTGGACAACTGATCAGAATAATTTTGTGAAGAAGACACTGCCTCAGCTGCTGGTGAAAGTGCTTTTGCAGATTCCTCAAGATTCTTTATGCTCTGAGTCAATCCATTCACTAAACCTACATCTAGTTTGGCTTCTTGAAGAATAGAATCAATTTTGCTTGACAATCCTTCTTCGTCGTTGCTTGATTTTGAACCGTGACCTGAGCCTTCCATTTGGTGTTCAACATATGCAGCGTGCTCTTCTCGAGCATCATCCAGCATAAGTCCTCCTACCAAGAAAATTATTGCCTCAGTTCCCAAACCAAGTCCAAGTACTACTCCACCCGTAATCGGGCCTATTTCTAGGTGGAGAATTTTAAATAAAGCCCCCACAATTACCACAGCCCCTCCAATTTGGAACAGCATATGCATAATAATTTTTCTTCTTAACCTTCCTTTTAATTGTTTTGCATCCATTTTAAAATAAATTTTTAGTATTGGTTAAAGATAATATGTTTCTATTTAATTTTAACTTTTTCAGAGCCTAAATAATCTTGAACTGTTCTGAATCCTATGTAACTTCTTGCTGTATCGGCATATTCATAATCTCTGGAACTTACTCTAAGAAAATAAGCTACGTCTTTCCAAGAACCTCCACGAATTACTTTTCTTTTTTCCTCGTTGAGTGAAAGGTTTGGGTTTAAGGAAGATACGTACTCATAGGCTCCAGGGTCATAAGATGATCCCGTCCATTCTGCAACATTTCCAGCCATATTGTACAAATTAAAATCATTGGCTAAGTAGGACTTAGCTTCTACAGTGTACATGGCTTGATCGGACGAATAGTCACCTCTTAAGGGTTTAAAGTTAGCTAAAAAACATCCTCTATCGTTCAGTAAATAAGGTGATCCCCAAGGATAAATTCCTGAAGGTATTCCACCTCGAGCTGCATATTCCCATTCTGCCTCGGTTGGTAATCTAAAATAATTGACCAAGGGTTTATTGCTTTCTCTCTGATATTTATTTTTGAAACTCGTTCTCCAATTACAAAAAGCTACTGCTTGAACCCATGATACTCCAACCACTGGATAATCTTGATATGCGGGATGAGAAAAATAGTCATTGTGCATAGGCTCGTTGTACGAGTAGTTAAAATCTTTAATCCATACCGTAGTATCAGGATAAATTTCTATTTCTTCTTTCTTTATGAATGGCAAACGATCGCGCATGGAAGGGTCTCTTTTTCTTGCCAATGCAGCTGCCTCGGCATCAAACCAAGAGTATTTGTATTTTAATTTGTTGATATCCATTTTCATTTCACCGTTGTACCAAACCTCTGGTGGTAAATACAAACTGTCCATGATTTCAACATATGCTTGATCTACATAATCTTCTGGAGTCCATTGTATGTCTTGATCCCAATTTAAAGGACGACCCGCGTACAAATCTTCACTTAAATCATAATAATTAGCTTTCATGTATTTCTGAAATTCAGAAATATCAGAAGTATCTGCATCAGCAAAAGCATATTCTCCTATTCCATCTTGAGCATCTTCTCCTAAGTCAAGCTCATCAGCTTTTCTTGCTAGCATTGCTAAAGCGATAGAGTCTCTTACCCAGTAAACAAATTGGCGATATTCACTATTGGTAATTTCCGTTTCGTCCATGTAAAAAGAACGTACAGTTACCGTTTTGGCTTGGGCATTTTGAAGTTGTGCCATATCATCATCAGCTTTACCCATAATGTAGGCTCCACCTTCAACAAGCGTCATTCCGTAAGGTTTTTCAGGGAACCACTTCTTCTGCTTTACTCCCACTAATTCACCCCTCTTGTTACCACAACCTATTAGGAGCAGTACGGTGGCAATTAAAACAAATATTTTTTTCATAAAAGACAAATCTCTTTTAAGGGCTTATTATTCAAAACATAGTTTTACAAACTCAAGATAAATAAAAAGATTGAATCACTCAACCTCTTTTAGTGGCTTTCCACCATCTATCGGGCAAAACATCGTTGCAAGCATCAAGATAATCCTGATGTGTGCATGATAATAACGTACTACTTTTTGATTTATTATCTAAATAGTTTTCATTTTTTATTTCGATCCACCATCTGTCGCTTATTTTACTCTGAAAAAACACCATTTCTCGATCAGACATGGGGACCGTGTAACGCTTAAACTTTTGACTGGTATTTACCGGATACTCTCCAAACCTACAATTCACACCTTCAATAAAGTACCATATGATTTGTGCTAATAATTTATGAAATAGCATATTATTGGGTAAGTCAAAAAAGCCAGCTAAACTGAGGCGGTCACTAATTCCTGCGTATCTTGATAATGCACAGATTGTTCTACTATCAATCCCGTTTGGATATCCATTGGCATAAGTTCCATCAGCCGAACTACGAAGACATTTCATGTCAAAACTAACTATGTCAGCTTCTCTAAATACGGGCTCAGAAATCCGATTGTCATCCAAAATACTCCCTAAGCGAATTGATTCAAAAAAAAGTTTTTCCATTAAATCCAATTCCTCCTGGGCAATCAAATAAGATTGATAGCCGATATTAGTGTAATTGAATAAATAACTCGGTGTTTCCATGATGATTTTACTCATGTAGGATTTTCCAGATATTAAATCTTCATCTTTAGAAAAATCGAAGCGATTATCTACGGATACAATGTTTACCCAGTGATTATTGTTTTCGAAAGATCGATAAGCTGCAACTGTTAAGTCTTGAGATCCACCAATGATTACTGGAATAATATTCATTTTTCTCAAATCTATACAAACCTCCTTGATCGCAAAATAACTATCTTCTGGAGTCTTACCTCTGGGCAGACCACCTAAATCTGCAACCTCAACAGACCAGTTCCCTGGATACAACTGATAAAATTGCCTCCTAAATTCGTTTATATCATAAGATGTAGAAGCAAAAAAACCGTTTCTATTTTCATCTACACTAAAAAGAGCAATTCGAACACCATCTTGCAGTTCGGGAAAACCCAAACGCTTGGTATGGATTCTTATTCTCTTGCCTAAGACCTGTTTTGGCAGTAGAGAAGAAACTCCATAAATGGCTTCGTCAACTGGTTCAAAAAATTCAAGACTCATCTCTATTTCTTCTTTTTAATAGTTTTGGCTTTAGCTTTTGATTTTTTCTTACTGGGTTTTTTGGCTTCAATTCTTTTTTTGGCTTCCTCTAGTGTAATTTTAGTAGGATCAATGTCTTTTGATAATTCTATTTTGATTTTACCTTGGATGATGTTGGATCTTCCCCATCGAGCTTTTTCAACTCGAATACCTTCATCTTTCCAGTCATGAATTACCTTATCAATTTCTTTTTGAATCTTATCTCCAATCAGTGTTTCAATGTCGGAAATACTTAAAGCATCAAAATCATATTTCTTGTTTACATTTATGAACATTCCACTCCATTTAATAAAGGGGCCAAATCGTCCCTTGCCTTTGGTTACAGGGAGGTCTTTGTAAGTGTAAATTGGAGCATCAGCTTTTTTCTTTTCTTCTACAAGTTCGATAGCAGTTTCTTGGTCGATTTCCATGGGATTTGAACCTTTGGGTAGAGAAACAAACATATCTCCAAACTTGACATATGGACCAAAACGACCATTGTTTACTGTTAACTCTTCTCCTTCATAATCTCCCAGACTTTTGGGTAATTGAAACAATTCGAGTGCTTCTTCGAAAGTAATTGTATCCAATTGTTGTTCGTTTGTCAAACTCGCAAAAACAGGCTTTTCATCATCATCAGAATTTCCAATTTGAGCAATTGGTCCAAATTTTCCTAACCGAACTTTTAGTTCGCGACCAGACTTTGGGTCAGTACCAAGACTTCGCTCTCCCGACTCACGTTCTGCATTTTCTTGAACGAAATTAACAGTTTCGTGAAAATTCCCGTAGAATCCTTTAATCATTTTGGTCCAATCCTCATTTCCTTCAGCAATTTCATCAAAATCTTTTTCAACTTGAGCTGTAAAACTGTAGTCCAAGATGTTCTTAAAATTTGTGACTAAAAAATCATTAACGATCATTCCAATATCTGTTGGCACCAATTTACCCTTGTCTGAACCAACCATTTCTGTCAAAAGCTTGACATTAACCTCATCATCCTTTAATGATAGTTGGTGATAATTGCGTTCTTTACCTTCAACAACACCTTTGGCAACGTAGCCTCTATTTTGAACCGTGGAAATTGTAGGAGCATAAGTAGAGGGTCTCCCTATTCCAAGTTCTTCTAGTTTTTTTACCAAAGCTGCTTCAGAGTATCGATAAGGCGGTCTTGAAAATCGCTGCGTAGACACAAGTGACTTTAGATCAACTGAGTCTCCTTGGTTTACAGACGGGAGTATCCCTTCCGTCTCCTCTTCTTCGTCATCAACGCCTTCCAAATAAACTTTTAAAAAGCCTTCAAAGGTAATGACTTCTCCCCTAGCCTTAAAGATTTCTTTATGAGTAGATGCGTCTATTTTAAGTTGAGTTCGCTCTAGTTTTGCATCACTCATTTGAGAAGCAACTGTTCTTTTCCATATCAATTCATAAAGTCGCATTTGATCATAATCCCCTTCAATCTTTGTGCGAGTTACATCCGTTGGACGAATCGCTTCGTGTGCTTCTTGTGCGCCTTTACTTTTGGTTGTGAAATTTCTAGCTTGAGCGTATTCCCTTCCATAATTATTTTCAATTGTTGAAAGAACAGCTGCTTGTGCTTCTTTAGAGAGATTTACACTATCTGTTCTCATGTAAGTAATCAATCCAGCTTCATACAAACGTTGAGCCATGGTCATCGTTTTGCTGACAGAAAAATATAATTTTCGAGATGCTTCTTGTTGTAAGGTTGAAGTTGTAAAAGGAGCCGTTGGGCTTTTTTTAGCTGGCTTTGTTTCTTTGGATGCAATTGAGAATTTTGCGCCTACATTTTCAAGAAGAAAATCTTGAACTTCATCCGGATTTTCAAAAGTGCTACCGAGTTGTGCTTTTATGGTTTTACCTGATGTAGCTAAAAAATCAGCTTGAGTTTTGTACGTGGATTGAGCGATGAATGCTTTAATCTCACGCTCACGCTCTACGATCAATCGAACAGAAACCGATTGAACCCTTCCTGCCGATAGTCCTCCTTTTACTTTTCGCCACAATACTGGAGAAAGTTCATACCCTACCAAACGATCCAAAACCCTCCTTGCTTGTTGAGCATTTACAAGATTGTAATCTATTTCTCTGGGATTATCAATGGCTTTTAAAATTGCATTTTTAGTAATTTCATGAAAAACAATTCGTTTGGTGTTTTCTTCCTTCAACTTTAACGTTTGAGCCAAATGCCATGCAATTGCTTCCCCCTCACGATCTTCGTCACTTGCAAGCCAAACCATATCTGCTTTTTTAGCCAAGGATTTCAATTCAGTAACAACTTTCTTTTTGTCTGAAGAAACAATGTATTTCGGAGAAAAATCTCCTTCTACGTTAACTCCTAATTCTTTTGAAGGTAAGTCCGCAATATGCCCAAAACTTGAAGTGACTTTAAAATCTTTGCCTAAAAACTTTTCAATAGTTTTAGCTTTAGCCGGGGACTCAACAATAACTAAATTTTTTGCCATAAATCGATTTTTCTGCTCACAAAAGTAGGAGGTTTTTTTTTAGTACTCATAATTATGTTTGAACTAAACTTAAAATTTACATGAAATTAGTCTCTATCATTAGGCTTTTTTACCCAACATAAATTTTCAGCAAATCAACAATCAACGAAATGACCTGACAAGATGACATTATGAAACAATTTTTGTAATTTTGCCAATAATTCGATTTAAGAAATTAATTCTGAAAACAGTTCGATAACAAACTATGAGCAACCAAAAAGCACTTCATACAGTACTTGACAAAAATCCAAATGATTTTAATGGAGAACCTTTGTCAAAACAAGAAAATGAAAACAGTAAGGACTCACGAAAACTGTACATCGAATCCTATGGATGTCAGATGAATTTTGCTGACAGCGAAGTTGTTGCTTCAATATTATCCTCCAAAGGTTTTCAGACTACCACAGAAATGAAGGAAGCCGATTTGGTTTTAATCAATACCTGTTCCATTAGAGACAAGGCAGAACAAACCGTTCGAAAACGTCTTGAGAAGTTCAATTCCGTCAAACGTTTCAATCCCAAAATGAAAGTTGGTGTTTTGGGTTGTATGGCAGAGCGTTTAAAAGAAAAATTTTTAGAAGAAGAAAAAATTGTGGACATGGTAGTTGGTCCAGACGCATACAAAGACTTACCCAACCTACTTCATGAAATAGAAGATGGACGGAATGCTGTAAACGTAATTCTTTCAAAAGAAGAAACCTATGGTGATATTGCCCCTGTTCGTCTTCAATCAAATGGAGTAAGTGCTTTTGTTTCGATCACTCGAGGTTGTGATAATATGTGTACATTCTGTGTTGTCCCTTTTACAAGAGGGAGAGAACGTAGCCGTGATCCGAAAAGCATTTTGGAGGAAGTAAATGATTTGGCAAATAAAGGTTACAAGGAAATTACCCTGTTGGGTCAAAATGTAGACAGTTATCTTTGGTACGGTGGTGGGCTTAAAAAAGATTTTAGAAAGGCTTCAGAACTTCAGAAAAAAACTGCCATAAACTTTTCACAACTCTTGTCTCTTGTCGCGCAAGCACACCCCAGGATGAGAATTCGTTTTTCTACATCCAACCCCCAAGACCTGACCCTAGATGTAATTCACACTATGGCAGTTTACGATAATATCTGTAAACATATTCATCTCCCTGTTCAATCAGGAAGTGATCGTATCCTAAAAAAAATGAACCGTTTACACACACGACAAGAATATTTTGATCTCATTGATAACATTCGAAAGATAATTCCGACCTGTTCAATCTCTCAGGACCTCATTGCAGGATTTCCAACAGAAACAGAAGAAGATCATCAAGACACCCTGAGTCTGATGGATTATGTGCAGTATCATTTTGGGTTCATGTTTTCCTATTCAGAACGGCCAGGTACTCTAGCCATGCGTAAATTAAAAGATGATATTCCTGAGAAAATTAAACTCAGAAGACTTCAAGAAATAATTGAAAAACAAAGACTACACAGTCGTTTTAGAACCTCAGAATACAAAAACAAAACCGTATGTGTGCTGATCGAAAGAGAATCCAAAAAATCTAAACACGAATGGAGCGGAAGAACATCTCAAAATACTGTTGTTGTTTTTCCAAAAGAAAATTATTCGGTTGGCGATTTTGTGGATGTAAAAATTAATGACTGTACTTCAGCAACACTAATAGGAAGCCCTTTAAGGATTTCTAAAAAAATATGATAATGGAATCTATCCAATCAATAAAACAACGCTTTGGGATTATTGGAATGAATCCCTTGCTAAATAGAGCTCTTGAAAAAGCACTTCGAGTTGCTGTAACCGATATTTCTGTATTGGTTACTGGAGAAAGTGGTGTAGGAAAAGAAAATATTCCTAAAATAATTCATCAATACTCACATCGTAAACATTCCAAATACATTGCTGTAAACTGTGGGGCAATTCCAGAGGGAACAATTGACAGTGAACTTTTTGGTCATGAAAAAGGAGCATTTACAGGAGCTACATCCACTCGAAGCGGATATTTTGAAGTTGCCGATGGAGGAACAATTTTTTTAGATGAAGTAGGGGAACTCCCCCTCCCCACTCAAGTAAGACTTCTGCGGGTTCTAGAAACAGGAGAATTTTTAAAAGTAGGTTCCTCAAAAACTCAAAAAACTAATGTTCGAATTGTAGCAGCAACAAATGTGAATATGAATGATGCTATTCAAAAAGGGAAATTTCGAGAAGATTTGTATTACCGACTAAGTACTGTTGAAATAAATTTACCTCCACTTCGAGAACGAAAAGAAGATATCCCTTTGTTGTTTAGAAAATTTGCTTCTGATTTTGCTCAAAAGTATCATATGCCAACAGTTCGATTAGATGAAAGTGCTCTTAAGATACTTACTCAATACAACTGGAACGGTAACATTCGACAGCTTAGAAATGTTGCTGAACAAATTTCTGTTCTAGAAAAAGAACGTGAATTGAACTCGGTAATAATCATGTCCTACCTCCCTGATATGGGATCTCAATTACCTACTTTACGGGATAACGAAAAATCATCAAGTGATTTTGCATCAGAAAGAGAAATTTTATACAAAGTCCTTTTTGACATGAAAAATGACTTAAACGACCTTAAGAAGCTTACCTTAGAGCTTATGAATCATGAAGCATCTGAAGATGTTCAAGAAAAAAACCAAGGTTTAATTAATAAAATTTACGGGCAAAAAACAACCGATGATAACCAACAAGCTATTCAAGCTTTACCTGTTGAAAAACAATTACAAGAGCCTATGGAAAGTTCTGTTCAATCCTACGATTATGCAGAAACTATTACAGAAGAAGAACCTTTATCCCTTCTTCAAAAAGAAATAGAAATGATCAAAAGGGCATTAGAAAGAAGTAAAGGAAAACGTAAATTAGCGGCAAAAGAACTCGGAATATCAGAGCGAACGCTTTACCGTAAAATCAAACAATATGATTTAAGTGATGATTCAGAAGATTAAATTTTACAGTCAATATTTGAGTTTACTATTTTTTGTGGTACTTGTCAAATCTTGTGGAATCTATTCTTTCACAGGGGCTTCAATCCCAGCGGGTACTGAAACATTTCAGGTAAACTATTTTGAAAACATAGCTGGAAACAGACCAGGGTCAACAATTGAACCAGAGTTAGACAGAGACTTTACCCTTGCTCTTCAAGACATCCTAATCAATCAAACAAATCTGAATTTAACAAACACTAATGGTGATTTGGTTTTTGAGGGAGAAATAATAGAATACGGAATCACACCAATGTCAGCCACAGCTCAAAATACTGCGGCTCAAAATAGATTAACTATTACTGTTAACGTTCGATATTTCAACAACAAAAATGAGGAAGACAATTATGAAACAAGATTTTCTTTTTTTTACGACTTCCCTGCCGAGCAACAACTTTATGATATTAAAGATACAGCTCATGGGGAAATTTTTGAACGAATTACACAAGATATTTTTAATGCCTCTCTAGCAAAATGGTAATATAATGACCTCTGTTGAATTTTCTGCTTTATCGAAAAAATTTGATGCCCTTAGCGAAGAGCAAAGAATGTCTTTAGAAAAAATAACCTATCGATATCCATATTTTCAAGCTGCCTATGCGCTTTATTTGAAAACACTAAAAGAGCAAGAAAAATTTAATTTCGACTTGATCCTAAAAAAAACTTCCATAATTAGCCCCGATCGAAGCAGGTTGTATCAATGGATTTATGACAATCAAACCTCTGAAACTACACCCCAAAAACCAGCTGAAAAACCAGTACCCAATTCTGATGATACAATTAAGAAAGTGGTCGAAACTATTGAAGAAACAATTGAAGTGGACCAGTCTTTAGAGGAAAAAGAAATTAAGGAAGAAATAACAGAAGAAAAACCTGTTGCAACTGAGGTACAGAAAATTCCAACAAATCTCAGTTTTTTGAGATGGCTTGAATGGTCAAAAAGTAACACCATTGAGGATTTTGAAAATTTGCCGCCAACAAGTTCTTTTGAAGACAAAATCGAGTTAATCGATACCTTCATAAAAAACAATCCAAAAATTCCACCAGTTTCTCCAAATGTTCCAAAGCAGAATTTGTCAAAAAAAATCAAATTCAATAAAGAAGAACTAATGACGGAAACTTTAGCAAAAGTTTATGTAAAACAGCAAAAGTTTAAAAAAGCTTTATTAGCCTACAAAATATTAAGTTTGAAATATCCAGAAAAAAACAGTTTCTTTGCAGACCAAATAAAAGCCATTAAAGAATTACAAAAAAAATAATACAATCCAAATGAGTACATTTTCAATTTTTATAGCACTAATTTTAGTAGTTTGTTTTCTTTTAATACTTGTTGTAATGGTTCAAAATCCAAAAGGCGGAGGACTTTCCTCATCATTTGGAGGAGGAGCTCAACAAATGGGTGGAGTACAAAAAACAACAGATTTTTTAGATCGAAGTACTTGGGTTTTAGCAACACTTTTATTGATACTGATTTTGCTTTCTAACTTTAGTTTAAATACTAATGAAAATGCTGTAAACGCAGAGTCAAAGATTTTAGATTCAAATACACTAGAAGAAATTTCGACAGAAACGATTCCTGAAGTTATTCCTGAGGTACTTCCCGAAGCCTCATCAGATGAAGAACCAGCAGCAATCGAATAAATAAATTATTTTTTGCATTAAAAATGCCAGCTTACTGACAAGCTGGCATTTTTTTTTTACCAAAAAGAGCAAGTATCAATTGGCATAATTTATGAAAAGTAATTTTTTAAATTTTTAATAAAAAAAAGTTATCATGAGTACAATCAACATTAAGCCTTTAGCAGATCGTGTTCTAATTGAACCAGCAGCTGCTGAAACTCAAACTTCTTCGGGCCTTTACATACCTGACACTGCAAAAGAAAAACCTCAGAAAGGAATTGTAGTTGCTGTTGGTCCTGGAACCAAAGAAAATCCTGTTACCCTCGCAGTGGGTGATACTGTATTGTATGGAAAATATGCTGGAACAGAGCTTCAACATGATGGGAAAGACTACTTGATCATGAAAGAGAACGATATTCTTGCAATAGTTTA
>Ga0206677_10001958_pt1 | contig 18680 bp, 15 predicted proteins | sample M130m12015metaG_FD_155475 | JGI IMG/M metagenome (GOLD analysis project Ga0206677, IMG submission 155475) | Ammonia-oxidizing marine archaeal communities from Monterey Bay, California, United States - M1 30m 12015 | ecosystem: Environmental > Aquatic > Marine > Intertidal zone | place: USA...
CTTAAGAGACTCTGCAGGTGCTTTAGCACTAGCATGTACACTCAGCGCTGTAGCAGTTACTCAAGACAACGCTGACTGGGCCAAGGAAGCTATGCTGAGAGCATGGTTTGAGCATGCTAACTCTGGTGGCGCTGTGGCTAGGTCGAGGGTTAAGGCGGACTTTCCTGATTTGGCCTAATAAAAATCTGCGCCGCTACAACAACAATCTCTAAAGCCCAGGACAGACCCCCGCCCTTGTTATGAAGCCGCCCTTGGTTAAACCGTATACATGACCGTATACATAATCGCTAGATATGCTCTCGAGGTGAGACAGCTAGAGATTGCTGAGCGAAGTGCTATAGGAAATCAAAGTATTGATTTATATAGTTAAAAATGTAAAGTTAGGAGTAAGCTCTTCCGGAAGATATAGATGCTTAGGTAGCTTTATTAGAGGTTCGACGCGCTCTGTGCGTGCCATATCTTTGCTACTACTATGTCGTTCAGCCGCCACTTAAATTGGATACTAGAAGAGGATCGCATGACGAGGGTGCGAGAATCTTATTGACATTTTATACAGCGCCCGAGTAGTTCGATAGTGGTGTGCTTAATTTGGAACGTCTGGGCCTTCTCAATCTCATCGATTGACTGGCTGAATGGAGCAAACTCTAGCTCACGAACTTCTTCGCAGCATTCACAAATTAGGAAATGTCCACGGTGTTCTATCTCTGGTTGAGAACAGCCTAAATAAGCATTGAGCGACTCTAATTTGTGAACCAGCCCCTGCGACTGAAGAAAGTCCAATGTCCTATAGACAGTCGCGGGCGCAACCCCTTTACGTATTGACGACAATTCTGAGAGTAAGTCGTAGGCTTTTACGGGCTTGTGTCCAGTCCAGACAATAGAGAAAACTTGCTCGCGAAGGTCAGTGAAGCGTTCACCTTCTCTTTCACAAACACGTTTAGCATGTTCTAGCGCTTCTTCGATGCACAGTGCATGGTGACGTTCGCAGGCGAAAGTTAGAGCGGTTTTTGATGATTTTTGAGATCGGTCAGTCAAATTTATATTCCGAGTTAAAGTTAAGATTGCCTGCCGTAATGTCATCACTTAAGGAGTTAGTTAGGTGCGTTAGCCAGCGACCTAGCTTTTGAATTGTTCAACTATGATAGAGGTATTGCGCTTCAAAATCGATATGGGGCTTCGCATCGACTTGGTGTTCGTTGGCCGCGTGCTAGTTCATTAGGAGCAGGGTCAAAATACCACTTGCAATTATGTTATAATATAACATAACATATAAAATCATCAAGCTTGTCGCTTTTGTTAGATGTCCTCGGCTATTAAAACTTCCATGTTCCATTTTAATCTTTTTCGGAAGCAAAGTTTTCTCAACTGGTGCGCATTTCTGTTGTGCGCGATGTTGCTCTTTGCTCAGGTACTAGAAGCAGAGCATGCTTCGGACCCAAATTGCGATGAGCAGCTTTGTCTGCTGTGCCACGCTAACATCGATGACGAACACTACGGTAGCAGGCTGGGTTTTAATTATCCCACTACATTCACCGAACTATCTTTAGTCCTTATTAGCGCGATGCTAGATAAGAGTTTCACGGCAAGTTCGCTTATAAGAGCGCCGCCGCAATTTTCCTTGTAAACAGCCAGATCGAGCTCAAAAGGAGCTTATATAAAATCGTTATCAAGGAGTAAATACCATGGGTTATCCCACATCCCCGTTACGGGGTATTTTTGTATTATCACTGTTGAGCGTTGCGGCCAGCGGCGCCATTCAGGCTCAATCCCCCTCGAATTCAGAAATTGAAGAAATTATTGTTCGCGCCCACCCGCTATCTGCAGAGGGCTTGGCACAGCCTATTTCAGTGCTAACGGGTGATGTCCTTCGCAGAGTCGTTTCGCCCTCGCTGGCCGAAACTTTACGAGACATACCTGGGGTTCATTCGTCCAACTTTGGTCAAGCTGTTGGCAGGCCAGTGATTCGCGGTCTTGGCGGCCCGCGGGTTAAGGTCATGGAGGATCGAATTGATAGTTTGGATGTGGCGGTTTCTAGCCCTGATCATATGACAATGATCGAGCCTTTCACTGCAGAGAGTATCGAAGTGCTGAAAGGCCCGAGCACGCTTCTTTATGGAAGTGGTGCGATCGGCGGCGTCGTAGACGTGCATACGGGACGAATTCCTCATGAGGTGCCAGATAGCCCGCTGGGCTCGCTGGAATTAAGGGATACGGACAATGCTAATCAGCGGACTGCTGCCGGTCGGATTGACGGTGGGGTAGGCAATTTTGGCTTCCATGCTGATGGCTTCTACCGCAGCGCAGATGAGTATGAAATCCCAGGTTATGCCGAATCAGCTGCTTTTCGAGCGCAGGAAGAGGCTGAAGGAGGTCATGGCGATGAGGCTCACGATGATGAGCACGGCGATGACGAAGCTTACGGTGTTCTGCCTAACAGTCAGTTGGAAGCTCAGGGAGGCGCAATTGGAGGCTCTTATGTCGGCGAACGTGGATTTTTGGGCATGTCGGTATCACGCTATAATGCCGAATACGGTCTCCCGGGGCACAGCCATGGTCATCACGAAGATGAAGAGGAGCATGGTGATGAAGAGCATGACGATGAAGAAGTTGAAGAAAGAGGGTCAATTTTAGATTTGTCACAGACTCGATTTGATATAGAGGCTGGGCTTGAAAATCCATTTGCTGGCATCAGTGCCATGAATTTCCGCCTAGGCTACAACGACTACGAGCATGTTGAGTTTGAGGGTAGCGGTGAGGAAGGCACAGTGTTTGCCACTAAAGCATTCGAATCACGCTTGGAGTTCACTCATGACGATTTCTTCGGCTTCGAAGGCGCGACAGGTATGCAGCTATCGAATCGAGAGTTTTCAGCAATAGGCGAAGAAGCATTCGTGCAGCCGGTAGACACTCAGACGTTAGGCTTGTTCTACGTTGGCCAACGCAGCTTTGGCAGCTTAGGCTTAGAGGCTGGCGTTCGCTATGAACATGTTGAGCAGGATCCCACAGTTGGTAGCGCGCGAGACTTTAACCTTGGCTCAGCTTCCCTTGGCCTAATCCAACCCTTAAGTGGCGGCTGGAAATTGAGCGGGCAATTAGATTACTCAAGCCGCGCACCGGTGGCAGAAGAGCTATTCTCTGACGGTCCTCACTTGGCAACACAAACCTTTGAAATCGGCGACCGCAATCTTAATGAGGAAACCGCGGCAAATTTGTCCGCTATGCTACGCTACGATTTAAGCAATTTGAATTTCTCTTTAAACGCTTATATTACTGAATTTGATGATTTCATCTATGAAGCCAATACTGGTTTGGAGATGGATGAGCTACCGGTGCTGCAGTGGACTCAAGCAGATGCAACCTTTAGCGGTTTCGAAGCCGATGCCTCTTGGCAAACTATGAATTGGCAAGGGGGCGGACTGTCATTGAACGCAGGTTATGATGTTGTCACGGCGCGTTTGAATAGCGGGGCAAATCGTAATATTCCGCGCATTCCCCCACAACGCTTGCGCCTGGGAGCAGTAATGGATTGGAACGGTTGGCTCGCTGAAGTGAGTTGGCGGCGAGTGGGCGAACAGAACGACACCGGTCTTGGTGAAATTCGCACCGAAGGTTTTGATGATCTACGACTTCATATCAACTACACCATGGATATAGGCAAGAGCTCGGTTGAGCTGTTTTTGAGTGGGCGGAATCTGACCGACGATGAACAACGCTACCACACGACATTTATTAAAGACCTAGCGCCTCAGCCCGGTCGGACACTTGAGGCAGGAGCGCGAGTGTATTTCTAGAGCAAACTCCTTTCCGCCAATGGCCGCTTGCTGAATCTAGCAGGCGGGTTTTATCGGTCGAAACAGTAAATAACCTTGTTGGCGGAAAAATAGGGAAGATTAGTGTTTGCTCGCCCGTCTGCGTGAGAAAGAAAACCAATACTTAGTTATTCAGGTGATGATAGTGACTCGGTCTAAAGTAGTGTCCAGTTTGAGGTAGAAGCAACTTTGTCGATTAGTGTGGCAAGCACTCCCTTTTTGAGTGATGCGGCAAAGTATGGCATCCCCATCACAATCGAAATTAACCGACATAAGGTATTGAAAATGTCCGCTGGTTTCTCCTTTGATCCAAAGTGTGTCTCGGCTTCGTGACCAGTAAGTCATCTTACCGGAAGTAATTGTTTGCTGTAGCGCTGTTCGGTTCATCCAGGCAAGCATAAGTACTTCGCCTGATTCGAAGTCTTGTGCTATGGCAGGGACAAGTCCTTGCTCATTGAACGCGAGATTGTCGATGATTCTGCTTAGAGGTTGGCTGTCCCCAACAGAAAATTTTTCCAGTTCGTGAAAATAGGTCATTTTTGTTATATCCACTTGGTTACTTGAAACTAAAAAATGGAATTCGCAACTGGCACAACTGTAAATTTCTTAGCTGGCTAATAGTCACCAAAAGCGAACCAACCACTGTGATTAGTCGGTCTCCCCTCGAGCTAAGAGTGTCGTGCCCCTCTACAGCGGCGAAATAAAGATGAGCAATCCAGTAGGCCCGAGCCCGAGTACAAGTTTATCTTTGTGTTTAAGCTGCCTAGCCACCCTGGCGAACGTGCTCATCGTGAGCATTAAAATCAAGAGTGATTATTGGAACCACTTAGCAACTAGCGTCGGTAAATAAGGAAAAAGAGAAAACTTACCTCGTTACTACTTGGGAGGAAGGTCCAATGTCAAGACTAGACGCTTCTCATGGGACGGCAGCGGTGGCGAGCGGTGAACCCAACCATTGCCTTCATTGCCTTCCCAACCTTCTCCCTTGAACAAGACGACATGCCCAGCGGCAATATTATGTATGTTATTTTCATCTAGGCAAGGCGATCCAACTGTTGCCAGCGCGTCGCGATTCAAATTGGATTCGTCTAGCCATTGGCTGCCTTCACCATGGTAGGTTAGTAATAGCCGGCATGGAATTCGGTCGTTGTGAAAAGCAGGGCATGGTGCGCCCGAGACACAATGCAAGCGCAAGCCGACTTCATCTGACTCGAATAAGAGGCTGAACATTTCAACGACTAGAGCTATATCTTCGATAAATACATTCTTCTCGTTGCTGTCTGGGAGAGAATTTCTTAATAGCGTTCTAATTTGAGAAATGTTGTGGATCTGTTGAATTTTAAAAGAAGCATTTTGCTCGAGTAAAAAGAATGAGTAGGAAGTAACCGCGCTGCGAAGAACTCGTTGCCAAATCGCAACGTTCACTGGGGGTTGATATATTTCGCCAAGGATCTCTGGTGAATCGCCGCAAACGGTTTGTGCGCTTTGTGTTATCGCCATAATCCTAATGCCTCTCTCGGGTAAAGAAAAAATTTATATCCATCGGTTAAGTCCTTTCAGTCGCGATAATAATGTTATATTATAACATCACTTAAAAATTGGAAAGAATATCCAGTTAGCGTTTTGCTGGTGCAATTAACCTCGTTTCGAGATCTTAGAAGTGCAACGAATCAATGGCTAGGAAGGAACGCAGATATAAGAAAGCTGATGGCTCAGAAAAGATTAAGGCGAGCTTTAATGACCAATTTTGAAAACTATTCTCGATGGATTAACCATCAGTTTCACAATTTATCTCTTATCAATCGGGAAATTTTGAGTCATTTTAGATAATTAGTCGTTTTCATCAACGGGACAGGGATATTTATGCAGTTAACATCTTTTACAATGGATAAAGCGGCCGTAGGTTTGTCGTTGATGTGTGTCGCACATTGCTTACTCACGCCGATAGCCATCGTTTTGTTGCCTGCATTCGGTGCCATTTTCCTCGAAGACGAACGATTCCACTTCGTATTACTTTTTCTTGTGCTCCCGACGAGTTTACTCGCGCTAACTATTGGTTGTCGCAAGCACCTTCGTGTAGAAATAGCTTTAATTGGTTTGGCTGGACTCCTCATACTGTTCTCAGTTGTGATAATTGGTGAAGAGTCGCTAGGGAAATTTGGAGAGAAGGCCACCACGGTTTTTGGCGCCTTGATCATCGCCTTCGCTCACATAAGGAATTTTATGCTTTGCCTAAGGCATGATTGCAACACTGAAGAGAACTTCTGTGAAAAAAAATAGTAAAAAGCCGATAAGTCAAATTCCCACTAATATTATTACCGGTTTTCTTGGTGTCGGTAAAACTACGGTAATCCAACATCTTCTTGCGCAAAAACCAAAACATGAGCGGTGGGCTGTCCTTGTAAACGAATTCGGAGAGGTCGGTATAGATTCAAATTTAATTTCGGGACCAAAAGGTGATCAGACTAATATTACTATCAGCCAATTACCTGGTGGCTGTATGTGCTGCACTAATGGATTGCCCATGCAAATGGCTTTGAATTTACTTTTAGCTAAATCTAACCCTCATCGGTTACTTATTGAGCCTACAGGCCTTGGACACCCTAAAGAGGTTTTGGCGGTGCTATCAAACGAGTATTACCGAGAGGCCTTGAACCTGCAGGCTACTCTTGCACTTATTGATTCCCGAAAAATACAAGATAAACGTTACACGTTAAACGCAACGTTTAATGAGCAGCTCGAAATAGCCGAAGTAGTGGTTGCTAATAAGGCAGATCTTTACGGCCCGAAAGACTTTTCGGCCTTGCTTGAATACATAGAAGACCATTTTGGGTTGGATAAAAAATTGCTGTATCAAGTACAACATGGTGCTGTTGATCTAGAGTGGTTAGGGGAGCCAGCTAATAAGGAGAACCAAGAAAATTATCAGAATAAAATCAGCGCTGAGGGTTCCCTTGCTTCAGTTAACTGTATTACGGCGCCGGCAGAAGGCTTTGTCAGTTTAGACAATTCTGGGGAGGGGTTCTTCAGTAGAGGCTGGGTATTTAATGCTAAATGGCTATTTGACGCCAATAGGCTACATAATTTAATTCATGGCATTGAAGCTGAACGCTTGAAAGGCGTGTTCATCACTTCGGGTGGTACGCTTGCTTTCAACAAAGCAGATAACACCGTTACTAAAACGGACTTGCAAACCAGTTCTGAAGAACTGCTTGATAGTCGTGTAGAAGTTATCAGCGACCGCCCCGGTATTTTTAATGATATTGAAGAAGGTTTGCTTAAATGCGTGATTCACCCAGCACTTGCAGCAGGGGGAGTTGAACCATTAGCTTAAGTTACCAATATAGTTATTTAGCATAATTTTTAACTCGATGTATGCCGTTAAAGGAGCGATACATAAAAAGCAGAAAACTCTGCTGCACTGAATTTGCCAAACGGTAAATATAGACCGCGATCATCTGCCTGTCTTGATCGCTCCATAATATTATCAGATAGAGAAGAGGGTAAAATTCACTAATAAAGCTAAGCGAGCCCTGAAATAATTGTTAGAGTTCCTGCCAGATAATTTTCCTGCGACTACATTATAATTAAATTGAAGCATTGATCAGCTCCCATGTAAGCCAAGTTGATGTCAAAACTACAATCCCTTGCTAAATTATTTTATAAGTATTCACGAATTTTTTTGGTTGAAAAATACACAAAGACTAGGAGCAGTACTATTTTCATCCATTGCCAATTTAGGCGGCTAAAACTGATTTTTACTCCTGTCGGATACTTGAGGCTGAAAAAGTATGCTGAAATATAGATTAACAGCCCGTACGTAAGGCCATTCATTGAAATTAAAGTCACCGCGTCCCTCCCTGTTTGACCTGAGTAGAACGCGATCACTTCGACAACAACACTAATGATCGCCTCCATTAAAGTTGCTAAACAATCGGTGTCGCTCTTTAGATTGCCTCTGTCCAATAGTTAAGCGATCGCCAAATCAGCCTATTAAGTATCTGCACCGCTACAACAACAATCTAAAGCGGGCAAAACAGCCCCCCCGCCCTTGTTACTAAGCCCCCTTAGTTAAACCGTATACATAACCGTATACATGATTTTTAGATATTCTCTCGAGATAGGGTGCCAAGAGTTTGCGGAGCGAAGTGCTATAGGAAATCAAGACATTGATTTGTATAGTTAAAAATGTAACTTTAGAGGTAAGCTCTTCCGGAAGATATAGATGCTTAGGTAGCTTAATTCGTGGTTCGACGCGCTCTGGGCGCGCCAATTCTCTTTACTGGAAACGCCAGAAGCCGCGACTACCCATTTCCCAACAAGCGAGCGGCTGCTTAGGCTGTAAATCCATCGGCAGTTCTGGTGTCACAAAGGCGTTGTGATAACCATCCCGCATCACTCCTCGAGTACACTTCTCGTCTTCGATCTGCTATACAGGGTTTGCCGTCAGGGCGTTCACCCGCTCTGCGAGCCAAGTACTAAATAGGAAAATGCCAACGCTGGGGCATAACAACAATAAGACGGAAGAGAATCCACTATGGCCGAACCATCGACCCCTTTAGATTCGACAGAATCTTCACCAAAAATTGATAATCCCTATCTGAGCAACAAGACACGAAACTATGCGCTTGGGCTGCTCACTGTAGGTTACTGTTTTAATTTCATCGATAGGCAACTGCTCTCAATCTTGCAAGAGGCTATTAAGGCCGATCTTGGCCTGTCGGACGGTCAACTTGGGTTACTCACCGGATTCGCTTTTGCGATGTTTTACGTGTCCGCTGGTATACCGATTGCACGTTGGGCTGATAGAGGCAATCGCCGTAATATCGTCGCCTACGCAATCGGCATTTGGAGCTTTATGACCGCGATAAGCGGTTTGGCTCAGAACTATCTTCAGCTATTCCTCGCGAGAATCGGCGTGGGTATCGGGGAAGCCGGTGGCAGCCCGCCATCACACTCAATCATTTCTGATATTTTCCCGCCTGAGAAGCGCGCTACAGCTATTTCTATCTACTCGACAGGAGTGAATATTGGCATCCTCTTTGGCTTTCTCTTCGGCGGTTGGCTGAATGAATTCTTCGGTTGGCGCGTGGCCTTCGCAGTCGTTGGTGCCCCCGGGGTCGTCATCGCCCTGGTCATTCGTTATACGCTCAAAGAGCCCATACGCGGGTTGTCAGAAGGCCGGGTGGTCAATACTGCCGTGGCGCCTTTGGGCGATGTCTTGCGACTACTCTGGAGCCGCCGCTCGTTCAGGCATATGGCGATTGCTGCGGGCCTCAATGCTTTTGCTGCCTACGGTACGGTAAATTGGCAAGCGTCGTTCTTTATCCGTAGCCACGAAATGGGCACTGGCGAACTAGGCACATGGCTTGCGCTGTCGTCTGGTTTGTTAGGTGCGATTGGTATTTTGGGCGGCGGTATGATTGCCGACAAGCTCGCGCCACGAGATAAGCGCTGGTATCTGTGGGTGCCCGCCATAGTAGGTTTCATTGGTGTGCCTTTTTTCATCACGGTATTCCTTACCGAGTCAAAATACACTGCACTCATTTTATCTTGTATCCCAGGCCTATTGATTAATGTGTACCTCGGCAACTCTATTGCCACGGCGCATGCATTAGTGGGCGCGAGAATGAGAGCGATGGCGTCGGCTATTTTGTTCTTTATTCTCAACTTAATTGGATTGGGAATGGGGCCGAGCGCGGTAGGATTCCTGAGCGATTATCTCGAGCCTACCTACGGTGTTGAATCTCTCCGTTATGCCATGGTCTTCTTGATCCCGGCAGCGTTGTTCTGGTCGTCTTGCCATTTTGTGCTCGCGACCCGCACGCTGCGCGAAGACCTTGCAAACGCGCCAGACTGATGCTGTACGGCAATTACTAGCGAGAGAGACTTTAGGCTAGTAATTGCCCGCTCGGACTAATCACACTAAACTGACGCCTCCTATTTCCGAGCAGTGAATATGAGGCGTTTTACGATACAGTTTTTGACCGCAGCCTGTTTGCTGACTTCCGCGCCTTTAAGCTGTTTTGCCGAGCAGGCACTCATCGCCGTTGCCTCCAATTTCTCTTCGCCTGCGCGCGCGATTGCGCTCGCCTTCGAGCAAGAATCCGGTCATTCCGTCCGTCTTTCTCAAGGTTCATCCGGTAAACTTTACGCACAGATTTACAATGGCGCGCCTTTCGATGTTTTCCTCTCGGCAGACACCGAAAAACCCGCGCTGCTTGTTAAAGAAGGACTCGCTATCGAGGGTTCGCAGCGAACCTACGCGCGCGGCACGCTGGCACTCTGGACCATTGATGACGGCGTTATTATTAATGCAGAGACGCTTCGAGCCGGCGATTTCGTCCGGCTCGCGCAGGCGAATCCTCGACTAGCACCCTACGGTTTGGCTGCACAGCAGGTGATTGCTAGCCTGGGCTTAACGCAGGCGCTGGCGGGGAAACGGGTAATTGGAGAGAACATCTCGCAGGCCTATCAGTTTGTGACAACAGGTAACGCCGAGCTGGGTTTCGTTGCGATGTCACAGGTTTTAGTGGATGGCGAGCTCGTTAAAGGATCGCTGTGGCGGGTGCCGCAGACTTTGCATTCGCCGATTGCCCAAGATGCGGTCCTGCTGGCAAGAGGCCTAAATAACAGCGCGGCACAAGAATTTATGACCTTTTTAACAAGTGCAAAGGCAGTCAGTATTCTTCATAGCTTTGGCTATTCGGTAGAGGGTGACGCGCTCGGGCCAGTTGGGTCTGTGGAGAAAACGGATGGATGAGAACCTGGCGGCTATTTGGCTAACGCTGCGGCTCGCCGCGACTGTCACGCTGGTCTTGTTGCTTGTCGGCACCCCAATAGCCTGGTGGCTTGCGCGCACGCGTGTCTGGTTTAAGGGTGCTATTGCTGCGATCGTCGCCTTACCCTTAGTTCTGCCGCCCACGGTGCTTGGCTTTTACCTATTACTCACAATGGGGCCTAACGGGCCAATTGGTGCGTTGACGCAATCACTTGGCATTGGCCTGCTGCCCTTTACCTTTTGGGGACTTGTCATCGCGTCTTGTTTTTATTCGCTGCCGTTTGTTGTGCAGCCCCTGCAAAACGCGTTCGAGGGGATTGGCGAGCGGCCGTTTGAGGTTGCAGCAACTCTCCGAGCGGGCCCTTGGGATCGGTTTGCAAGCGTTGCCCTGCCACTTGCGAAGCCAGGATTTATCACGGCAGCGATACTAGGCTTTGCGCACACGGTTGGCGAGTTTGGTGTGGTGTTGATGATAGGCGGCAATATTCCTGGGGTGACTCGAGTCGTCTCGGTACAGCTTTACGATCATGTTGAAGCACTCGACTATGGGCAGGCGCATTGGCTGTCTGGCGCGTTGCTGCTGTTTAGTTTCGTTGTTCTGTTTTCGCTTTACACTTTTAATAGGCGTGCGAGCAGCAGCGTCGGGCCGAGGGTTTAGAGCATGGCCAGCGACACAGGCGTGCCAATAGACGCTCACTTCACGCACTGTTATGACGATTTCGTTCTAGACGTTGACCTGGCACTGCCTGCGAAAGGGGTGACTGTCTTGTACGGGCAGTCAGGTTCGGGAAAAACCACTCTGCTGCGCTGCCTCGCAGGACTTGTGCATGCGCCAGGAGGCGTGTTGAGTGTCGACGGCGAGCAATGGCAGGGCGATGAGTTATTTGTACCTACGCATAAAAGGCCGATTGGGTATGTCTTTCAGGAACCCAGTCTCTTTGAGCATCTTACGGTCGAAGGCAATCTGAATTATGCGCAGAAAAGAGTCGATTTAGCAGACCCGTCTGACAGTGTGCTGAGTAGCAACGAAGTCATCGAGCTATTAGGTATTGAAAACCTCATGCAGCGAAAGCCCAATCAACTATCAGGCGGAGAAAAACAGCGCGTCGCAATAGCCCGTGCCTTGTTCAGCCAGCCCGAATTGTTATTGATGGATGAACCGCTCGCCTCTCTCGATACCCAACGTAAGCGTGAGATACTGCCGTATCTAGAGAAACTCCGCCTCGAACTCAAGATACCGATCGTCTATGTTACCCATTCTATCGACGAACTCTCGCGCCTTGCAGATTGGGTGGTTGTGCTCGATCAAGGACGCGTCGTTGCCAATGGTAGCCTTGCCGACGTGCTGACAGCCTTAGATTCGCCCATGCAGCTAGACGATGCGGGTGTTGTGCTCGAGACGACAATACGCTCGCGCGAGGCGCAGTGGGCTCTCATGCGCGTTAGTTTTATCGGGGGTGAATTATTACTCGCCGACAATGGACGCGCCGAAGGGGAGACTCTGCGCGTACGAGTCGACGCGCGTGATATTAGTCTTACGCTGTCCCAGCACACCGACACAAGTATTCTCAATGCCTTGCCGGCAACTGTGATCGAGATTTCAGCGTGTCCGTCACAGGACGCAGTGCTGGTTAAGCTCGGTTTAGGTCATCAGTCTATTGCGGCACTCGACGAGTCGAAGGCAATGGATGAGCAATCAAAGGCGAGTCGGGACAGCAACGAGATGCTGCTCTCGCGAATTACGCGCCGCTCAGCGGAACATCTTGCATTAGCCGTAGGCTCGCAAGTTTGGGCGCAGATTAAATCGGTGGCGGTGCTTCGATAACAACGCAATGCTAACCCTGCGCCTTGCGTTACTGCGGGGTCGTCTGGGGTGTCTCTGCGAGAAGAGGACCGAGTGCACTCGCCAAATCGTCCACCACTTTCTGTGAACTCAAGCGATGAAGCGCAGCTGCGAGCGCTTTGCGTTGGCGACTGCCCAAGGCGTCGATTTTGTCTTGGAGTGTCGCGTCCGCAATCGTTAGCAGCCCGCGCTGTGCATGCGTTCTATTTTGCAATGCCTCTACCAGCCCTAAGAACCTTCCTGCAATGACATAGGGGAAATTGCGGTTAGCGCTAGGCCCCTGTCGCGCCTCAAAACCGCCGAGTGGTAGGCCCATGACTTTGAAATTTGCAATCTTGTCGGCGCCAAACCACGCGCTGCCGCCGGCGAGTAAAGCACCCGCAGTGGCGCCTAGCAGGAGGCTTGTGCCTGCGGTCGCAGCATCGACTACCGCGCCAGTTCCGGCGCCCGCGATGCCTGCTGTGAGTGCAAGCTGCTTGCGATCTAAACCCCAAACAACCCATTTCTCTGTATCGAACAGATCGCCTTCGATAGGCAGGTCTGCTATTTCGCTGTCGAGATGACGATAGTCAAAAAGTTCTTTTAAGCGGCTGTGCGCTGCCGACTCGATGGCACGCATTTCGGCGAAATAGCGCGCTTTCAAAACTGGCTTGAGTTTTTCGGCCTGGGACTTGCTCAAAGTCTGCTGATTCAATTGATAGTAACAAAGCCGTTCGAGTGTCTCTGCGAGTAATTGGCCTGCGTCAGCGATTCGTCTGCGATCTTGCTGAGCATAGTTGATGCGTACAAGGTCGATTCGCGTTCGCCACTCGGGTGCGATGACAGAGAAGGCCTCGAGGATTTCATCGCGTCGCAGCCTGTCCGCGAGCATTGGGTTAAAGACCCTCACAACCTTAAAAAACTGCGACAGCGCTTGTTGCCACGTGTCGATATGATCGCCTGACTCGATAGGATTGATAAGCGCCATGCTGGGTTGGCCGCACCAGCGCAAGATTTCCATTTCGGCTTCATAGTCTGGATTGTAGGGGCGTGAGCCATCGACCACATAGAGTATCGCAGCGCCCTCTGAAATTGGTCTTAACAGAGCAACCTCGTCGGGGAACTGCTTGGCACAGTCGTCGGAACTGACAAAGCGCGCGATCGCCTGGCGGCGTTGATCCGCGCTGGTTGCATGCCTATTGAGCCATTCGAGTGCGCGGCGAGGACGCTGGAATCCAGGCGTGTCTATCAGCGTATAGGCTGCATCACCGATGGCAATTGCGAACGGATCTGCACGCAGAGTCGTGCCGCTGCGGCTGGAAATATCGATCGCGTCGTTCTGCGCAAGTGCTGCAACGATCGACGATTTGCCTTTGTTAGGATGTCCGACTACTGCGAACCTCGGCGTATTCGTGCTAGTCATGCCTTTGCCTCAAAAAGCGCAAGATGAGTGCAGCCCAAACCATTCGCACAAAAACGCCGCCATTCCTGCGTATGCGCGACGACCGGTTGTATTAAATGGTCGCCTTGCTGCTGATTCGATTCCCAATCTATCGGCGCGATGAATAGATTCCGGCGTTGCTCGGCCGAAAAGGCTTCGAGTATCGAATCGGCAAGTTCTGCAAGGGGAGGCTCCCAGCTGCGAACGACGATAACAAGAGGCGATTTACTCGTCGGGCTAATGCCGTCGAGCTTTAAGTCAAAGCTCTCGGGGGCTTTGACACTAGCAGAGACTCGCAGGCTTTTCTCTATCTTCGACAGCAGAACGTCGGAGGTATGAGCGCAATCGAAAAGCACGGCATTAGCAGGAATCACGCTTACCGACGCCGCTAGCTTGTCCGACTCTGGCGGGGGTGTTCCGGCTGTAAGGTGGTGGCTTGGGTCTTGCCCGCTGTCTCGAAGCTGCGCGGCGTGATTGAATTTATTGTTTGCGAACAACCAAAGAAGGGCGCGCGGAACGATGCTGTAGCAGAGCTGCGCGGCCAGCAGAAATTGCCACCACTGCCCGACGTAATTTCCCTCTAATAACGCCCCTCGCAACCTGAAATCTTGTGTCTGATTTAGCATCTCTAAAGACGGCTGCGCTGCTTGCCAGAACCCCCAGGGTGAAGCTAGCGTATCGAGAATCGGGAATAAGGTGGCTGCGTCGAGTAACGTACTGCGCCAAACAAAACTGACGTCAGTTGCTAAAAGCATCAGTACAAAGCCCACGAGATTGCCCGTCGCAAATGACAGCGTAAGGCTTTGGCTGAGTGAGAAAAGTGCCGTTTGACGGCGCACGCCGCTTCGTTGGGTGAGAAGCAATGAGGTAAGTTTTTTGGGCGCAAGAGGCAGTTCGATAAGCAGTGCTGCAATGCCGTTGCGGCGTCCCAAGAAAAGCAATAGCAAGGTAACGACTAGGCCAATCGACGGCAGGAGTGTAAACAGGCTTAACGAGTAGAGAAGGTTAACGCGGCCGAAGTCGTCGCCTCTCAGCACGGCGACGCTCGCGAGGAGGCCAAGCGTCAAGGCAATAAGTCCGAGGGCGACGCTGAGTGAGCGAAGGCTGAGTAAATGCTCGTTCTTCTGCAAGTGGCGCCTCTTTAGTGGGGGTTTCTCTCTGCTTAGCCCTTGCCAACTAATTTGGCGAACTCGCCATTCGACATGGCGGCCGTAAGTTCACGATAACCGCCGACAGAGACATCGCCTACGAAAATTTGTGGCACAGTGCGCTGACCCGATTTGGTCATGACATCCATCATGAGCGCTTGATTGCCTTCCATGTTCACTTCTTTGTAATCGAAGTTTTTATTCTTGAGTAGCTGCTTGGCTGCCGAACAAAAGCTGCACAGATTTTTAGTGTAAACGGTAATAGTAGCCATGGAACCTTCCAAAACGTAGTGAATATTCAGGGTAACTTTACCCTTATTGGGCAAACATTATAACGCTAAGTGACGGTTAGCGCAGTCGTCTAGCTTGATAGCGTTTACCTTTGATTTTGCCTTCGTTGAGCAGGGCGAGTGCCGTTTTGGCGCTTTCCTGAGCAAGGGCAACGTAGGTAATTTTATCGAGAACATTGATTTTTCCAATCGAGATGCCGTCTATTTCTTTACTCGCGGTCAGTGCGCCAAGGAGATCTCCTGGGCGTAATTTATCGCGCTTGCCGCCGCCAATGCTCAGAGTCACCATGGGTGGGTAAAGTTTAACGTTGCCCCACGCAGGAAGAATGTCCGGAGAGAGGGTCTCGTGCGAGGTGTGGCGGTAGTTGTTAATCGCCGCGAGACGGTTTTCTTCAGAGCGCATAACGAGGCTCGCCGCTGTTCCTGCGCGACCGGCACGACCCGTTCGACCAACTCGATGCACATGAACCTCGGGATCTGCGCTGAGTTCGAAATTGATTACGAGATCGAGTTCGTTAATGTCGAGGCCGCGGGCGGCGACATCTGTCGCCACAAGTATCGACGTGCTCTTGTTCGAAAACTGAATCAGCGTGCGATCGCGCTCATACTGTTCCATGTCGCCGTGCAGCGCCGAGGCATGGAGTTTTTCTTCCCAGAGATCGTCTTTAAGTTGCTCGCACTGATGTTTCTGGTTGCAGAAGATGAGCGTCGACTCGGGCTTATGCAGGGCGAGGAGGCGGAGGATCACTTGCAGTCTATCTACGCGATCGACTTCGTAAAAACTCTCCTCTATCTGCGCATTGGGGGTATCGAATTCGATACGTATATCTACAGGGTCAGTCTGGAAATTTGCACTTAGCTGTGCAATTTCATCGGGATACGTTGCAGAGAAAAGCAGCGTCTGACGCGTCGTCGGGAGATAGTCGTCGATATCGTCTATGTCTTCGATGAAACCCATACCCAGCATTCTGTCGGCCTCATCGAGGACGAGGGTCTCAACCTTGTTAATTTTGAGTGTCTGTTTCTCTAAATGCTTGAGCAGCCTACCGGGTGTTCCGACCACGATATGCGGTGCGCGTTTTAGCGAGGCGAGCTGCGGCCCCATCGGACGGCCGCCACAGAGGGTAAGGGTTTTTACATTAGGAATGCCGCGCGCGAGACGGCGTATTTCCTCAGCTACCTGCTCGGCGAGTTCGCGAGTGGGACAAACTATCAGCGCCTGCGTATGGTATTGCGTCTCGTCGAGCCGGTTAAGAAGACTTATCGCAAACGCTGCAGTTTTGCCGCTGCCGGTTTTAGCCTGCGCGATCAGGTCTCGCCCTTCGATCAGCGTCGGTAGGCTTTGAGACTGAACCGGCGTCATTACGCTGTAACCCAGAGCTTTAGCTGCCGCCAGAATCTCGTCCCGCAGAGGCAGGCTGTCAAAGCTCGATAAGATATCGGCGCTGCTAGCGGTTTTGGGGCTGTTAGCGGGTTTAGGGCTTTTAGAAGGAGGGGTCTGTGACACGAGAGTGCGCTCTTAGAGTTGGGCGCGCATGATAACAGAATCTCCCCTCGCTTAGCGCGCCGCTTCGAAAACCTTTTCCCCGCCCACAATGGTCATCAAAACTCGCCCGTCTAATAGCGCCGCAGGCTCGCGGGCAATGGTCTCGAAGGGGTCGATATCGACGAGAGTCATGTCCGCCCATTTCCCCACTTCGAGCGTGCCCGTCTCCTCTTCGAGGAAGGCTGCGTAGGCAGCGCCACTCGTATAGCCGCGGATAGACTCTTCCGTGGTGAGTTTTTCCTCGGGAAACCAGCCCCCAGGCGGCTGCGAGTCGGTGCTTTGGCGTGTTATCGCCGAGTGTAAGCCGTAAAAGAGATTCCAATCGTAGCCCATTAAATCCGAGCCGAAGGCGAGTGGCGTATTGTTGCGGCGAAAGCTGCGCCAAGCATAAGCGCCGGCGGAGCGAGCATGACCGATGCGATCTTCGGTCCATACTTTGTCTTCGGCGACGAAGGGAGGCTGCACTGAGGCGATGACATCGAGCTCGTCATAGAGCGCGAAATCATCGGGGTGCACAACTTGTGCATGTTCTATTCTATGCCGGTTCTTCTGCAGTTCAGGGTTGCGTGCGAAATTATCACGGAGGAAATGCAAGACTTCGCGGTTACCGCCGTCGCCAATAGCATGCACATTGATTTGGAAGCCTGCCTGCAGCATCGCGCTTATTTCTTCGGTGAAGAAGCCATACTCCTCACCGGACACACCAATATGTCCTTCTCTGTCACTGTACTCTTCTAAGAGCTTTGCGCCTCGCGCACCAAGGGAGCCGTCGTAATAGCCTTTAACCGAATGCACGAAGAGTTTGTTGTCATCCCCCAACCGTTGTGTGCCGCGCGTAAGCCACGCCTTCATAAGCGGCTTGTCGCGCCCGCTTATCATAGCGTTGACTCGAAGCGTCAGCTCTCCGCGCTCGGCAAGTGCCTCGTAGGCTGCCATTAAACGAATGTCGACACCTGCATGGTGCACGCCGGTGTAGCCTGCGTCGGCCATGAGTTGAAGACCATTTTTCAGTCGTCGCTGCAGGCGCTCATCGCTAAGTGGCGGCACTGCATTTCTGAAGAGTGCTACGCCGCGATTGCGCACAGCGCCCGTCGGCTCGCCATTAGCATCACGCAGAATTTCACCGCCGGTGGGGTCGGGCGCACCGCCTATTATGCCAGCGGCGTCCATGGCGAGTCTGTTGCCCCAAGCGCCGAAACCGTTGGTGCCATCCATGAGCACAGGGTTGTCAGGAAAGGCCGCGGTGAGTGCGTTGTGTGAGGGATAGCGGTCAGCCCACAGGCCATCGTCCCAGCCGCGGGCGACAATCCACTGGCCAGCGGGTACGGGGTTAGCTTCGACATGCGCAACTACGCGCGCGATCGCCTCTGCCTCGTCGATCACACCTTTTAGATTCACGTCATCGAGCGTCGCACCGAGTTCCTCGATATGTGTGTGCGAGTCGGTAAATCCGGGCAATAAAGTTGCGCCCATAGCGTCGATTATTTCGGTGGATTCGCCTTTGTGAGGGGCGATTTCTGCGCTAGAGCCAATAGCCACAATGACGCCGGCTTTGATCGCGACTGCCGTCGCGTCGGGGCTCCAATTTCCTGCAATAACGGGTGCCCTACTTGTCGGATTGCCGTCACCGTCGGGTTCTCCCCAGGCAAAAGTATAGATTCTTGCATTGTCGATAATGACGTCGGCGGTCAGCGTGTCCGACATCATCGGTGAAGGTTTCGAGCAGCCCAATAGCAAGGTGACTAGGCTGACTAACGCGAGCCATCTAACCGCAAAGCGAGGGCTTAGAATGGGCGATCTTAAAAAGAAAGGGCGCAAACCGAGGGGGTGTAAAAAGAGCGGA
>Ga0206677_10001960_pt1 | contig 18679 bp, 21 predicted proteins | sample M130m12015metaG_FD_155475 | JGI IMG/M metagenome (GOLD analysis project Ga0206677, IMG submission 155475) | Ammonia-oxidizing marine archaeal communities from Monterey Bay, California, United States - M1 30m 12015 | ecosystem: Environmental > Aquatic > Marine > Intertidal zone | place: USA...
CTGCAGGTCCTACACAACCTACTGATAATAAAGCATATCGTTATGATGCTAATGGAATATATACAAATGTATTTTTCCCAACTACTAGAAATACAACTGGCATAATATATGATGGTTTTTACTTCTTTACAGTAAGTACATTAACTGAAGCAGCATACAGATATCAAATACCTAAACCATTTAGAAGAGAATATTATCAATCAGACTTTAGCTTTACTGTCGGTGATTTTTTCACTCAAGATACTACTGCCAAACTAGCGAGGGATATTACATTTAAAGATGAAAATATATGGTTAGTAGAAGGTGCTACTAGATCAATATATGAATATGAATCATCAACTGGTAGATATACAGGAAACTATTTATATCTAGGTAATGAAGATGCTACACCATATGGTATAACTTGGAATGGTAATGATTTTTGGATAACAGGTGCTTCAGGTAAGAAAACACATAAATATTCAATACCCGATCCGTACCAACCAGATAGAATAATATATAGAGAAGAAAGTTATGATATACGAGCACAAATACCTTCAACCGTTTCAGAAACAAATATAGTTGGTGCTATGACATTTGACGGTGAACACTTCTGGGTTGTATCCACACAAAATAGTAGAATTTATAAATACGACAGTGATTGGAATTATACAAATACTTATTTTTCTACTTCTAGTCAAGCTATTGAACCACGTGGTATAACTTTTGATGGTACAAACTTATGGGTTGCGTGTACTGGTGATAACAGAGTTTATCAATATGACCTAGAAGGTGTACATACTGGTTTATCGTTCTTTACGGGTATTCAAGACTCAATAGTATCTGGTATAACATGGGATGGCGAATACTTCTGGGTTCTAGGAACAGTTAATCGTAATGTATACCAATATGCACCTAATGGTTTTTATACTGACGTTAGTTTCTATATAGGCGATCAAGATAATTTCGCAAGAGATATTACATGGGATGGTACACACTTATGGATATTGGATGATCAAACTAATGCTATGCATCAATATGAAACAAATGGAACATATACGGGAACTGAAGTTAATATAGGTACTCAAGAATCTCAACCACGTGGCTTATGTTGGGATGGCACAGACTATTGGATGATTGGTCAATTTAGAAGAAGAGCTTATAAATACTCTGATGAATATTTTATACCTATTGTACCAGAATATTCAGGTATTTATTTTTCTACATCACCAACTACTCTACCATTTGGTATGGATTGGAATGGCAGTGAATATGCTATAGTTAATTTTAATGAAAATAATGAAGATATTAGAGGTGTATATACTTTTGCTCCAGCATCATATATTGGTCTAAAAGATGAATCGGATGAATATAATGAACCAGACTATATTAGAATTAAATAATATAAATATATAAAAATAAGGAGTGGCTTTTAAAATGAGCAGCAAAGCAAGTAGTTTTATAAATACGGTAGGTAATGGGCAAATTAATAACCTATTACCTATCCATGTTAACGTAGATCATTACATAGCGCCAGATGGAACCGAATGGTTAAAAACTGGCACTACTATTAGTGATGAACTAGGCGAATATCCTGATGCTACCCTATATGATGGGGTACAAGGTGATTTTGAATATGTAAATTATAATTTTAATGTAAGTGCAGTTTCATACTCACCGCAAGGTATGATATGGGATGGAACTCATTTCTGGATTGTTGACTTCACAGAAGAAAATATAAACCAATATGATGCCGATGGTATTTATACAAATGTTAGTTTTTCCATTGTTGCTAATGTTCTAGAACCTAGAGGATTAGCATATGATGGAACATATTTATGGATTATTGATGGCTCTGATAATATAATAAAACAATATGATTTTAATGGTAACTTTACGGGAATTAGCTTTTCTGTTGATGCACAAGAAACTAACCCATTAGGCGTAACTTATGATGGAACTTATTTCTGGGTTGTTGGCAGTAATTCCGCACGAGCATTTCAATATAATATAAGTGGAACCTATACTGGAGCTAGTTTTGACATTAGTGTACAAGATGTTGCACCTTCTAGTATAGCATGGGATGGAACTTACTTCTGGGTAACTGGATATACCGATGCTGAGGTATATAAATATGATAATAATGGAAATCATATAGATAATGATTTTTCGGTAGCAAGCCAAACTACTGAACCACGTGTAGTAACATGGGATGGTGAGTTTCTTTGGGTTATTGGCGGTATTAGTGACTTAGTGTATAAATATGAATATATATTGCCACCATATGTGGGTATTGGAACGCCATCATTAAAAAGTGGTATTCCAATATATACAAGAATTAAATAAACTTTTCAGTGTTGATTGTTTTAAGTGCTTAGAGCTAAAAATTTTTAGCTCTTATTTTAGTCCGTATAAATAATTAATATTACCAAATATATAATAGGAATATTAAAATGACCGCACCTTTAAAACCAATTCCCTTTGTTAGGGACTCTAGCGAAACTGATGTTGATCTATCAACACAAACTGAAATAAATTGGATTATGGATGGTACTTCACTATATGGAAATACTCCTGCTAGTGAACCAAACTATGGTACAATGAACCAAGTAGGTACGTGCTTACAAGAAAATATTGTAACTTGTGATGAAAATATTAATACAGTAAATGATGAACTGAATTCATTACAAACTTCTGTAGATGAAATTCTCCAAGGCAGTGATGAAAATCATCTGCTTAAAACTGTACCACCCTCATTTAATACTAATCTAGTAAAATATATAACAGTTAATGAAGGCGATATTCCAGATATAGAAATCCAAGGCTTTAACTTTGATACTACGGTATGGCTTCATAATGATAATGCTTTATCTCTAGATGATGTTACTGCTGAAAATTTAAACGATTACTTCTCTGATGGCGCAACTCCTGCAACCGAAGGAGTATATACTGTAAATTTATATAACCAAGCTGGTGGCATTGAATCTAATGAATGTTTCCTTCATGTTATACCTAATCAATTTACATCTCTTCCTACTATTACACGAAACTTACCAACTAGTGTAGTTATTAAGGAATTAACACCACTAGAACTAAGATGTGATGGTATAAATTATGAAACTATTACATGGAACTTAAACGGCTATCCTATTCCTAACCAAAATACTAATATCCTAACAGTTTCAAACGGTGCTCTTACAACTGATAATGGCATTTATTCAGCAGTATTTACTAATTCTGAAGGATCTACATTTTCTGTATTCTGTACAGTAAATGTAACTCCAAATAAACAAGTACAACCTGTAGTAAAAGCGCAACCACTAAATAGAACAGTTTACGAAGATCAATCTACTTACTTTGTAACTAGTGGACAAAACTATGACTATATAGCGTGGGAACAAAATGATATAGAAATTCCAGATGTACGTGGTGGTATACTTAAAATAGATAATGCACAAACATCTAGTGAAGGATGGTATAGAGCAAAATTTGTTAATGATGTAGGAACTGTATATTCACAATACGTCTACTTAACCGTTATACCTTCATCAGAATTTGAACCACCAGTTTTAACACAAGATATTGGTACTGACTTAAGTGCTCAAAAATTATTACAACTTAAAGTAAATGATCCACTAAGCTTTACTGCCTCAGCAAAATCTTATGCCGGTTTAATGTGGTCTAAAGATGCTACTGTACTAAATACTACAGATGAAACGTTTTCTATACAAAATGTTGAAACTTCCGATCAAGGCCAATATAAATGTATGTTCTATAATAATCTAGGCTATGTACAAACAACTATAGTAACAGTATTAGTAACATATTAATTGGAGAATATAATGAGTAATATAGTTTTATCAGAAATGCCCTTCGTACTAGAAGGGGATATAACAGATTCTTTAACACAATCACCTCTGTACTTAATACAAAATGGTGATGAACTAACTGGTTTATCTTCTGCTAGCGACTCTGAAACAGATTCAGGCTCATTAAACTTAACAAGTATTCAACTATATAAAGATATTATTGAACTACAAAAAAATCAAAATACTCTATTAAATACTATTTCACAAAATAATGGTGCTGATGGTATTTCTAGTAATAATAATAATAAATATACTTCTGCCAATCTACCTGAATATATTACAGGTAATTGGAACTTTACTGGTAATAGTACATTCTCAACTATTACTATAAAAAATAAACTGCAATTTAAAAACGATTATAATATAGAAAGAACTTTAAATCTAGATAATAATATTGATGGCAGATTTAATATTGATGCACCGCTAGTTATTGATAACTTAGCAATAAAGGTTGGTAATGTTCCAAAAACATCCAATGACCACGGAGTATTATTCCTAGATAGTACAAAAACACTTAAAATACTGTACGATAATGGTGCTGTATTTACTTTATTCTCAATTGATGGTAATAATGGTAATGGTAGTGGTAATGGTGGTAATGGTAGTGGTAATGGATCAGCCTTTTTAAATATAACAATATACATAGAAACTTATACACAAAAAACAAACTCTACGTATAACTTTAATTATTTTGAATTTGACGTATTCCATGGCTTGGAAAGAAATGTCATCACCCCAACATTCATAGATTCAAACGGGTGCTATATTGATGCTGAATATGAAACTATAGACCAAAACACTATAAAGGTGATAGTAGGTGAACCCATACAGGGCACTCTATTAATAACTTAAATACCATAAGCAAAGGAAATAAAATATGGCTAACACCGGTTTAAAAAAAGTTGTTGTAAACCAAGATTTACAATCAAAATATAAATTTATTAATTCAATGCCAGGAACTTCTTCTGGTGAACTAGTAGAATATGCGCAGTTCATAACTTCTGTTGGAACAAAACAAAATATTCTAACAGATGGTAATGGTATAAACATTACTGGAGATGTAGTTAGTGTTGCTCTAGCGACGACTGGTAGTGATTATGATATACTATCTGTCAGCAATGCTACTTTTGCTTCTCTAAATGGCGATTATACAAAACTAAATTATTCAGCCTATTTACAAGAAGCATCTGGCAATACACTTGATCTTATTGTAGGCGATGATGATATTGACTGGAATGGCTATTATAAATATAATGGCTCTAGCACTTGGGCTGTATGCTTCAAAAAAGATACTGATGGCAGCGAAACTACAACCCCAAATGCTGATACTTGGCTTTCAGTTCTAACAACTACTGACCCAACTTCAATCATGTATAATGGTTCTGGCTTAATGCCAATATCATCTTTCATTCCTGATTATACTGCTGTAGACTTCTTCCCAGTTTCAAGCGCAAATGAATCTAGCGGTGATGGAAACTTCTCACCTTCAGCGACTTCTCCTAATGTAAGTTATGCTACAGGTTCAACTCCTGCTGGCCTACTTTTTGATAATAGTAAACTAGCAATTGACTTTGCTCAAACTATTTCAGCTGGTAGCTCTACTAAAGTATACCCTTCATCTATCATTAAAACTTATGTCGATGAACAAATCGTAACAGCTAAAGACCTATCAAACCAACCGTTTAATAATGCTATAGCTCAAATCACCGGTAACCCAACAAATGCACAATCTGCTCTTGAAGGTCTTGCTGCTGAAATTGATACCACTGACTCAGCTATTAGCGCAGCAAATACTGTAAATGCTGACCAAACTGTTGATATAGCAGCGCACTCATCTATTCTAGGTGTTAGTGATGGCGATATAAACCTAGGCAACTTTACTGATGCTGACCTAACAGATAATGCAGATCTTAAAACTGTTCTAAATAACCTAGCAGCAACTTCTCGCACAAGCGATGAATCACTAGCAGATGCAATTGGCATTACTTTAGGTGATACCGATTTAGGTACTATGACTAATAGTATTGTTCCTGATAACTCCGATGTTAAAGCAGCTGTTGAAGCTCTAGGAACTAATATTGAATCAGTACAACTAGCAACACGTAAACCTCTAGGCCTAGTCGATTATTACCATAATGCTGATACTTCTGCTGGTGGTGTTGCACTAACTGCTGGTCAAATTGATGGTTCTGAAGCATTTAATACTGCTGTAACTGGTGGCGGTTCTACAGAAACTTTCGACCTAACAAGCGCAACCGAAGCAGTTACTATACTTGTTAGTTATGGTAAAGAAGTGGGTAATGTTGCTGCTGGTGTTTATTCACGCGATGCAAGTACAGGACTACTTTCACGCTACCCAGAATTCGACGAAACTGGTGAAATTCCTGCTAATGGCTATTGGCAAGTATTGAACGAAGTCACTGGTCCACTAGCTTATGCGTTCTTCTCAGTATATAACACCACTGACCCAGTTCTCGACGTTGACCCAATTAAAATTGGTGCTGACTCATTATCAGGTATAGGTAATGGTACTGTTACTCTAGCTAAACTAGGACCTGATGTTATTGCCGATATTGACAGCAAAAACGTTAAAGTTTCAGCACAATATACTATTGTTGCTAATACTCCTCTAGTTATTACGCACTCACTAGGTATCTGTGCAGTGTCCGTAATTGATACTCTAGGTAATGATATTTCAGCTCAGGTTGAAATTGACCACGATGCACCTTCATTTACCACCGTAACTATTGGTTCTGGTGATACTTATACTGATGCATATGTAACGCTACTAGGATAACCATTACGGTTAAAATTTAGCGTATAAAAAAGGGAGCATATGCTCCCTTTTTTAATGTCTAAAATCTTCTGCTAAATAATCAATAGGTATACCTTCGAACCGGAGTTCTATTCAAGAGAGGGGCTCTCTCAACAGTATACCCTCTAGACCAAAAAAGCATCATCATGCACCTTTTTACCACCTGTATCAATATCAAACAATACATTACCATCTATCTCTAAGAACTTCTTAGGTCTAAACAACTCGCCGCAAATAACCCAATCAGAATCTACATTTAACACCATCGTCTTACCAGCTGAACCAGTGTACATTGCAGTTTCACAACCATCGCAATTTATAATCTTATGTGGTACGTTATACATAATATCCGCTCCAAGCTTAATAATGTTCAATAACTACTTCGTTATTTCTAGACGAAACTGACTTAACTAAATAAGAATCAGGCTCTTTACTGTATTCCGATGTGCCAACTACAAATAACTGCTTGTCGTTATATGGTATACTAGCCGAAACTCGATTGACACAAATAGGCATCTCCTTAGTTGATACACCCAATAAATTAATATCACCATCTACATCTTTAAAACAACTACCAACCTTTTGCGGCCCGATAACATTACGAATAATAAGCTCCGAACTTAAATTGATCTTTTGCTCTTTAAGCATATCTGAAATTTCTTTTAAAAATTCTTTATTAGTCATCTTACTCTCTCTATTATTTACTTAACTTATTTAATTGTACGTACAAATCATCTACTGAAGTATTGTACCATGAGGTTTCCCAAAAATCATCCGAAATATTAGTATCATACAACCTCTCCATCTCAACTACTGAGGCAACCATATCATATTCATCAAACATATATCTCTGATCATGTAAAGGCTGCTTAGTATCTAAGGTATTTACCGATAAACTGGATGCCAATGTTGACATGAAGTTATCGTAAGTTGTATTAGTTATAACATGAGCGTTAGCGTGTGGCATTAGAGTTCTCCTTTTAGTACTTCTATTACGTGGTCTTTAACAGCAGTATCCATACGACTCATAAAATTGCGGTATGACTTATTACTAAACTCATGCCCCTGAACAGTACGGAAACCAGTTTCATTTAATACTTCAACTAATAATACATCGTTATCTACGATATTCTCATATCCCAACTTACATAAAACTGACATATAAGAAATTATATCATAATATAACTCTGTAGACTTAATCTTGTTCTGCTCGCGCTTGCTAATATCAACACTATTTGACTTGATAACATCAGCAGCGGTAACATCATTAACTAAGGTCTGTATCTTAATATCTTTCTTCATCATATTATATCTCTTCATCATTTTATATATACATTATATAACATATCTAACAGTTTGTCAACACTTATTTTGAGGTTTTTACATCATTTCTTACGATATATCCCTCATTTACAAGATACATTATATAACACATTTATCAGCTTGTCAACCATTATTTTGCGGTTCTACTGAAATAATCTTGATTCTTTTGTGTACTAAGCCAAATGCAGCCTCTGAAGCTGCAGCTCCTGTCTCAGCACTAACCATCAACTTACGAGTCTCACCCTTAAACCTATAAGTGATCAAATATTCTTTCATTTCTTGTTCCTTTGTAATATTATTAACGTAGATTACTATAACCTACGCTTTGTTATATTTATTTATATACAACAAATGTTTATTCACCTCTGTCGTAAAAAGTTACTTCTATACCAACCATCTTAAAAAACGATATAGCATCTTCTCCTGACTCTTTCCACCTATCATCAGTCTCCAACGCAGGACATACTACGCGCTTTATTCCACACTGTATAATAGCCTTAGCACATGAACTACACGTAGGCAAACCCCATACATATAAAGTCGAACCCTTGATCTGTGCACCATTATGCAATGCATTATATATAGCATTAACCTCAGCATGAATTATACGCTTATACTTAATATCACGATCTAAATAGTTCTCTCTCGTCTCATCTACATCACCACGAAAAAAACCATTATAACCCTGCGATATAATCTGCTTATTATTACCTACTATAACCGCACCAATTTGTGTAGAAGGGTCTTTTGACCATGTACTAATCAACCTTGCTACATCTATAAAACGATAATCCCACTTACTTAACATCCTTCATTTCCTTTGGTATCGAACCCTTACAAATTTTATTTACTTCAAATGCTGGCGTATGTATCGACATACTTAAATCAATTACTTGACCATCTAATTTTACCAACGTCTTACCGATATTGTACTTACGAGCATACTTTGAATATACTTTAGTTAACTCCTCAATACTCTTAATATTACCGAGAAATAAACCACTCGCAGTCTCCATACTGATACTTATAATATCATCACTAGTAATACTCTTATGTAATGTTATTATTACATCGTGTATATGATTCATCTGACGAGTAACATAAGACAATGAACTACCGGTTTCTTCTTTTTTCATAATATTTCCTAATATGGCCACCACGATTTGTGCATATGTTAAGAGGCATGGGTGGCACTATTTTGTTTAACTTGATTATATTATATATTACCAGTTCTTCTATGTCAACACTTTTATTAAAAATATTTATATTGGTTTAATATTCGCCTTAACATAAACATATTATACCACACTAAGATGTTAATATCAACACTTTTTACAACACTTTTATTAACTCTTGTTAATAAAGCGGAACAGAACAACGGAATATCTGAATAGCGGAACAGCACAACGAGCATCTGAATAGCGGAACAGAACAACGAGCATCTGAATAAAATCAACAAAAATACTGTTAAAAACTAATCCAATGTACCAGATAAACACCAGATGCGAAATAAAATCATACAAACTGAACAAAACAGGGAGCTTGCGACCTTACCCGAAGGGTATAGACTGATAAATCTATAAAACTCTAATTTACAAAAACTTAATCTATTTAGTCTGAATAGATTAACAAAAAACTTTATTTTAACGCACTTAATAAAATAGAAAAATCTATAAACGAGAGCTTGCTCGATACTTCTTCTATGGTCCGAAAAGGAAGGGGGGATAATGTTATTCAATGCAGGGAGCCTGCGACCTTACCCCGAAGGGGTCAATTAACGTTTATCTATATATTCTATATTTAATTCCGCGGCCCCCGTTTGAGGTATTAGTCTATACCCTTCGGGTAGGTCGCTTCGCTCCCGATCTGTTGTTCCGTTGCCTTCCGCGGGCTCCTTTAAATAATTTTAATTATTATTAATAATTCTATATTGGGGTTATTGAAATCGAGTTCAATTCCCAGCTAAATCCCCAATGTTCAGTCGACCAAATAACGGTGGTTCTATTAGAACAGCCAATTCATACTTCCTCAAGTACTAGGAATTCTCATCCATATGTGACATTTTCCTTAAGTACTTTAAATACCTTGACGTAAATGCCTAAAAACCTTTCGCAGTTAATTTCGCTTAAACCGGTCAGATGTTGACATGATCGAAGGGGTTCAATACCGCACCAACGTCATGTTTCTTTTGTTTATAGCAGAGATACAACTGCGTATTACATATTATTCTAAAATCACAACAAATTGTTAAATTTATAAAACCGCCTAAACAGCTCTTATAGTTTTATTTATATAACTTATTATATCATAGTCCAACTCATTGTTGAACACTTTTTATCTATTCTCTAAAAAATTTGGCAGGTCACGACGGACTTGAACCGCCAACCGTCGGTTTTGGAAACCGAAGCTCTACCAATTGAGCCAGTGACCTATAATCGGAGAACTACTATTCAAAATTCTTCTCACGACTTTCTAAAAAATATTCCCACTGCCTATTATTAACATATATTGGTAACGTCTCTAACGTCTGTGGAAACTTTAAACGTATTACAAATTGACTGTTACTAACAGGCTCAACTAAATATATACGTTCATATTTATGCTCGAAATTTATATAAGACAAATATTCATGTATTAAAGCATAATCAACTTTAGTCTGTCTAATCTGCATAATAAATACCCTTATTTCTTATTATGCCTTCTAATAAAGGCTCTAATATTAATTACATATTTTCCATTCTCATACACTATTGGCATATATAAACCAGGTTCATAATCATCACCAAGAATATTTTTTAAATCTTGTATAGACTTTCCTTTAACATTATAATAAGTATATGGGACTTTGTTATCATCTAACACCTTCCGCACATATCTACACGACACACAATTATTCCCATATACTTTTATCATATTTTAAGCTTCTGCATCCTTAGCAGCTTCAACCACTTCTTTAGGAATCTCAGGAGCTTCTTCCTTATAACCGGTCTTTTCCTTCACTTTTGTTAATACATCATTTAACATAACTGACTCTGTCATTTCCATACCAACAACTTTCATAATAGCCGTAACAAATTCTTGAGTATGCAACTGCTGCGTTTGATAAGCTTTATTCATATTATCAGTTTGCTCAGCCATATCAAAAATACGCAACTTGTATTCTTTTACTTTTGCTTCCAATTGCTCTACTGTAAGTTTTTGTTCTACTTTAGCTTCAGACATATTTATTTATCCTATAATTTATACTATTTTAAGTTTAATTACCACCAGCTGAACCATTTCAACTGATTATTGTTATATTATATACCAATACTCTCATATATTGAACACTTTTTAAAATATATTTATATATTCTGTTGTGCTCGATGTATTTATATATAACACTTATTTTATACTATTATTCTCTTATATTGAACACTTTTCAAATATATTTATAACTCAATTTTATTTAAATCACTATCCAATAACTCTTGACGTAAAAATGAAAAAGTGGCACTACACGATACAGCATCAATACCACCAGTCTCACTATATGTGAAATTTAATGCACTTAATGTGGTTGGATATATTCCATAAAACTTATATACTGTAACTATACTTTGCTGTGTACTATCCAATATCATTAATATTGCATCTTTTTTAAATGATGATGATGGCTCTTCACCATATAACCCAGCATTAGCAGATAATATCCACTTATATAAATTAGTATATGCAGTATATTCCGCATCCATTAAAAACTCTATATCAATATCACCTAATGTTATAGCCGTACCAGGCAACCTGAGATTAGTTATGCCAGGTACTGATATACTAGTCTCATTTAAAGTGAGCGTGGGTGTTGTTATATCTGCAATCTGCCAAATAAAATCCGCTACAGATTTGTTAGCACCATCCTCCGAAAGAATCTCAAACCTGAAATTTCTACTTTGTAATGTATTTTTCATTAATCAGTCGCTCCTATGATAACACCACCTTGTGGCGCTGTTGGTACAATACCACTATAAACATATGTCTTATTACCACCGCCGCCACCATTAGATGTAACATTACTATTACTAGTGTTATTTTGTATATTTACACTAGTATTTTCCGTCTTACTAGCAGCATCAGCTTCTTTTTTATCTTGGGCACCTAACATACCCATTAAATTAAAACCTGTAGATTTACTTTCAGAATCCTCTTTAGGCGTTACTAATGGCAGCTTTTTATCTTTATTTTGCTCTTCCCATTCAGCAGCAGCTTGTACCTTAGCCTCCTTAGCCTGCATCACTTCCTTTTGCTTCTGAGCACCTATCATCATTCTAGCTGCAGCATTATGACCCTCTAATCTATTTCTAGCTTCAGGGGCTGCTCTTCTTATTTCATCTTCAGTATATAACTCATTCCGTTCTTTATTACGAATAACATCATCAGTATCAAAGAAATTAGCTATTTCTCTGTCTCCTGCAAGCTCTTCTTCAGTTTTATTTTGTTCTTCCGCATCCTTCATCATTTGTGGAAGATTTATTTTTAACGGGTTACCCTCATTCTGTTTATCAATTTTTGCAATGTCCTCATCTCTTTTCTTTTCATATTGTGCTCTTTCTTCATTTTTTCTTGTTGCTATAATGCTTCGCGCTTTACGATTGTGTTCCTTCTTAGCATCTCTAAACAACTTAGGAGTGGCCTTTATTTCTTCTTTAGTATATAACTCATCTTCAGGCTTAGGCTTATTATACTCCTCTTCTTCTTTAGCTTCGGCTTCAGCTTCTTCTTTTAGTCTTTGCTTTTCCTTCTCTGCAGCAACTTCTTTTTCTTTCTTCTGTTCTTCTTTATACTCATTATAATTATCATTATCACCAGTTGCTATGTCAGCTGCAGCATCTAAAGGATTTTTTATCATCCATATTAATTTATCTATACTTTCTGATATCCATCCAATAAAACCATCCCATGCCGCAAATACTGGATCTAATAAACTATCCCAAAAATCATTCCAACCTTCAACTAAACTATTCCACCCATCTGCGAACCAATCAAATATATCACCCCATATACCCGTTATATCATCCCAAAAATACCAAAGAGCTCCAGCTACTGCAGCTATGGCTATTGCTATAGCACCAGGTACTGAAAATATAAATGCACCTAATGCTGAAAATGCTACACCTAATGCCATAACAACTGTACGTATAACATTGAAAATGGTTTTTAATACGTTAAATGCCTTTGATACTCCACGTATAACATCAACAATACCTTTCATATTCTTCATGGACTTCATCATACCACCAAGACCACCTAAACCACCACCACTCTGCTCTTCTTCATTCTTTTTCTTATTTTTACTCTCAGCAGCAGCAAACGCCTCATCTAAACGATCTTTCTTTTCATTTTTAAGATCATCACGCTCTGCTTTATTCATATGCTCAGCTATTTTCTGAACAGTTGAATTTAACTCCTCACTAGCACCTAACTGCTCATTAGCTATTTTATTCTGCTCAATCTCATGCGCGTCTTGATCTGCATCAACCTTTACATCATCTTCAGCTAAATCTGTTGGCGTTATAACAGCACTCTGTATATCTTCAATCCCATTAATTCTTGCAACTTCACCAACATCATCCATATCTGATATTAAATTGTCAGTCGTCGCATCCTCTGGCGCTATACCATTATTAAAAACTTTTAATATCTCAGTTAAATCTTTCTCTATATCCTCTGTTAACTCAGCCATTAATTGTTGATATGCTAGTTCACTTTCTAAATCTAAACTCCCACCAATTCCTAATAAAGCAGTATGCGATTCTTTAACTTTTTCAAGCTGTTCTTCGTATGCAGCTAAAGTCTTTTCCTCTATTGTAGAACCTTCTTTACCCTGTGAATTTTTTCTACCAACACCTGAAAACCATTTTACTCCTTTAGATATTCCTTCACCCATACTTTTAAAACCACTTACAGTACTCTTAAAAGTTTGAACACTCGCCATTAAACCAGCAACTAACATCTTATCATTGTCACCCATAGCTCCGCCAATAGCTTGAGTTACTCCAGAAACAGTCTTATCCATCCCAGCACCTACCGCATCTCCTATATCTGCGGAAACTCGTGCTGAATTTTTAATTGTATATTTTAATAATTTGTTATCATCTTCTTTTTTACGCTGTGCTTTAATATCTTCAATTTTCTTAGTTAATGCCGCCATCTTCTCAGCTTCATCTAATGAAGCTTGAAACCCACTAGTTATATTAGTACCCATCTTCTCAGCATTCTGATTTAACTTCATTAACTCATCAAGCATCTCATGATTGAGCACATTATCATCAATAATAGTAGCAATTTCATTACCAGTTCCAGACTGCTCCTCTATAATACCACCTTCATCATTATTATTAGAACGTCTTTCTATTGTACTAGTATCACTATCTTCATCGCTACTATTATCACTACTAACAACGGTATTACCCGTTCTTAACGATGATATTGTATCTATCATAGAAGTTACAATACTATTTCTATTTCTAACAGCTGAATCGTCTTTATTGTCTAATATATTAATTATTTTGCCTAACTTGTTGTCACTATCAACACGAGTAGCCGATTGCTGTTTTTCTATACTCTTTAAAACGCCAAGAATATTTGAAGAATTACTCATATTAAAATCAGCATCTTCTTCAGCTGTAACTCTGTTAATTGTAGCAGTATTGGCAGTACCACTGCCAACAGCCGCATTAGCTTTTTCTACCGCACTAGAACTTGGACTATAATTGGCACTATCGTTTAAAGCCATGGCACTACCTTTTTATTTAATTACTTTTTCTTTTGTTGGGCTTTTATTTTTTCAAATGATTCTTTAAGCTGAGCTAAATATATAGTCATCTCAAAAGGCATCATATAATCTATATCAGATAAATTGAAATTTATTATATCTGTCCGCATCAAGGCATACACTCTCTGATAATAATACTGAGATGTATCACCAGCGAACATTAGATAAAAAAATCTTCTATACCTACTAACTTCTGATTGTAACGCTTACCACATGATGGACACTTCATCTTAAGAGTATAACTAATCCTAGGTATGTTAAATATATATTTATGCATCTTACTAATTGTTGGTGGCTGTATACGCTCAAACAATTCACTCATATCTTCTTCATCTATCATAGTAATGTCACTAATAACATCACCAACCTGTATACTCTTAAAATGCCTAATTATATTTTGTATAACACTCTCGCCAGCATCTGCATTAATATTAAAAAATGCTGTATCTTTAAAACATGGTCTAGTTAATGTTACTGTAATACCTTCTTGTATTTCAAACTCCATCTCTTCTGGAATTTCTACTTCTGTAATACTTGGCTCAATCTTGTCAAACAATATTTTACTTTTAATTATTGTATTACACGTACTAATCTTAGCTTTACCATGATCATCAGTTAAAAGCACTTCATTAGAACACTGAAATGATACTGGCATTTCTTTAGTACCTGTACCAAACTCAAATGCTTTAACAAATATATTCTCAAAATCAAAAGAAGTTAATGTTGATGGCTCAATATCCTCTTCTATACAATTTAATACTACTTGCTCAATAGCTGTAAGGTGATCTAATAATTCATTAGAACCATCTTTTGCTAATAACAAATTCCTATATTCCTTCATTACAATTGCTCTAACTGTAACACTCTTACCACTCAATAACTTGACACTGAATGTTGGAATAGTTACCGCATTAATGTCAAACTTACCCTTCTTACTCATAAATATAATCCTATTATTTAAAATATTATTTGTATCTTATACAAACTAATTGTATATTCCAGTTCTATCATCTCTTTTAGCCGTTGCCGCAACTTTAGGACTGTAAGTCTGAAACTTAATGTCTTCTGGCATAAACTCAGCTGTAAACTTAGCTACTTCATTGTTACTCTCATAACTAAACTCCAAAGCAGAAATACTCGTAATTATACACTTATTATGTATCGCAGTAGCTACTGCACTTGTTTCTCTATTATATATATAAACATTAATTTGTGGCAATAAAAAGTTATCTGGAAAATCTACAGTATTTGTCTTATTATCTAACTTTTGATCTACTAACCATCTAAGATATTTATACTCAGTATAATTACTAGAACACCTAAATGTTATTGATAAACCACTATGATCTTTAGATGTCATTAATAAATTCTTACGCTGATATTGCATATGCTCTTTACGAACATCAGCTGTTACTGATGGCAATGTGACAGCCTCAGCATATAAACCCATAGTCTTAGTTGGATTAAACTTATCTATTTTAACATCACCTTTACTTATACCTATATCATTATCATTATAATCAGCATAACCAGTTCTTACCAAAGAATCCTTTGATGATGAATTTTCCTCATTTAAAAATCTTAATAAAGCTTCTGGATCTTCATTAGCCAATAAACCCGTTGTTAATGGTATTACCTCAGATAAACCATTAAGGGATGCTCCACCAGTAGCAGTCTCAATAGTAGAATAACTCTGATGTGGCTCCATCCTAACCAAAAATAAATTATTTCTTGCTAAATCTTCTACTAATAATGTTGATAAAAATAAATCAGTTTCCCGTTGTAATGAGGGAGCTTTCTGTGTTTTTACCCCTGGCTGATTTTCTTTTAAATTTTTAAATATTCCCGCCATTATTATATACCTCTATTTTTTATTTCTGTCATTATATGCTACTACAGCTGATATATTACTACCAGTATCCTTATACGTAAACTCTTGTGTAGGCATTTTAATAGCTTTACCCCAATCTTTCGGCGATATCTCTTGAAAAACTTCAACTACGTGTGAAAACAAATACTTTTTAATCATATGTGGAACCCACTTATGACGCTTTATCTTACTATAATTTATTTTTAAATATGTACTATTAGATGTATTCTTAGTAGAACTATATCTCATTATTGTATCTAAAAACTCAGCACGCTGCTTAGGTGGTATATAATGCAAATTTATCCCTAATATATGCTTACCTGAAACTCCTAAACATATCATTAATGGATATTTATCCCAATAAGGCAAATATTTTGCAGTTTTTGCATTATAACCAAATTGATACATTCTGCCAGGTGTTGGACTATAAACTTTATGGGTCTTAACACTCTTACGCTGACTTTCTTTACGCTCAGCAGTTGCAAGCCTTCTAGCTTCTTTTTTATTTTCGTTAAGTTTCTTATTATACCACTTTTCTGCTTGTGCTTCAGACATATCTTTAGTTATAGATATACCTTCCATAAACTCCGAAATCTCTTCTTGCTTTGTTTTTTTAGCCATATAATAACCCTTTACACATCTTTAAAATTTTAAACCTATCTTTGCAGCATTCTTTTCTGTTAATATAAAAAACTTCCATCCCTTATCTTTACAAAATAACTGAGCTGTTTTCCACTTGTCCTGATTAACCTGATATGTATATGCTTTCTTAAAATACTTATTCTTTGAACTTTCAGATAATTTAACTGGTGCATTAGGCATAACTGTCTCATGATGTGGCTTTATCTCTACTAAACACGTTAAACCATTATCATAATGTACTATGAAATCCATATAATAACGCCGCATCTTACCACCATCAGCTGTACTCTTATATGGTATTATTACGGTCTCATATGAATACCACTTTACATGAGGATTAGCATCCAAATGCTTTAAAAACTTATATTCCCACCTAGACCGCCACTTTATCTTTTTCCAATCACCCTTGTATTTATCTTTATTAACTGGACAAAATTTACCAGAATAAGCCATAAAAAACCTTTAAATTTTATTCATATAAATATATATTTATATATAATAAAAACATAGGAAAATATATCATGGCTGATAATATAAAAGATAGCACTAATGAAGTGATAGATGGCTTAGCAACTCCTGGTGGTTATGGTATTGTTAGAGATACAACACCTAAAAAAGCACCAGAAACACTACTGTCATTCCCAGATAGCTTAAAAAGCGATACTGAACTCTATAAAAACTGTTTACATTTTGCTTGTGTAGACCCTATAACTACTTCTGGAGTACAAGCAATGTCTACTTCATATAGACAATCAGCTCTAAACTATAGTAGTAATGTAACAGCAGTACCTACAAAAAAACACTTACTTGATATATATTTATACAAACCACTAATGGTTACTAAATTAGCTCATAACTATGAAGCAGTAAAAAGTAATATTATTGACGATGTAATTAAAGCAGTAATGGGCCCATCAAGTGATGAAAAATCGCAAGCACAAGATAACCCTTCTAACGTACAAGTAGAAGGAAAAAATGCAGAAGGAAAAGGCGTTGGCGAATCAATTGCAGATGGCGCTGAAGGACTTGCAAAATCACTTGCAGGCTCAGCAAAAGGCTTTCTTAATAATGCAACTAGCTCAGCTAAACAACAAACCACAGGTAAAGCGTATCTTACACCATCAGCAGCAATGTATAAAGGCACTAATGTCCGTACTCAAGCTTTTAACTTTAAATTTAATCCGAGAAATAAAAAAGATTTAGAGTCAATGGCTAAAATTATATACTATTTCCATTACTTTTCATTACCTACATTTAATGCACCAGATGCAGAAACACTAATAGATGGTGTTGATCTGGATAAATATGCATTCCAAACAAAAGGCGCAACTTACTATGATGTACCAAAAATGTGGTATATTGATGAAATG
>Ga0206677_10001964_pt1 | contig 18646 bp, 16 predicted proteins | sample M130m12015metaG_FD_155475 | JGI IMG/M metagenome (GOLD analysis project Ga0206677, IMG submission 155475) | Ammonia-oxidizing marine archaeal communities from Monterey Bay, California, United States - M1 30m 12015 | ecosystem: Environmental > Aquatic > Marine > Intertidal zone | place: USA...
TTTCATGATATAGAGCATACAACACATGCATGGATTGAGAACAAACTCAGAACACCTCGTATTTATGATAGGGGAAAAGAAAGTGAGCATTTAGATCTATTAAAAATGCCTAACTTTTATTTTTCTGAAGAAGAGATTGAAGCAATAACGACTGCGGTACTTTCATTCAATGCGAATAAAATTGGTGAAAAGTTATTAGCACATAAAAAAGCTCCGGATGTTTTCAAAAAAGGTCATCGTCTAGTGAAACAATATAATTGTCAAGGGTGTCACTTAATTGAAAATAGAGGTGGACAATTAGTAGATCAAATTGGAAAACCTGAATATGGTCCGCCTAACCTCCATTCAGAAGGTCGGAAAGCAAATCCTGATTGGTTACTCTCATTTTTAAACAACCCATCTATAATTAGACCAAACCTTCAAGTTAAAATGCCAAGCTTCCATCAAATATCTGATGAAGACTGGGATGCAATAATTGCTTACTTTCAGCATATGGCTAGCGAAAAAGTCCATTACAGAAGTAAACATCAATTTGATACTGAGAGTACAGAATTTGCAGCTGGACAAATGCTTCATGAAATAGGACAGTGTAATAGTTGTCACTTTTATGGTGAAGAATTTCCTACCGGTGATGCACCAACATGGGCTCCAAACCTAGCAATGACGAAAGAACGATTAAACCCTGAATGGGTACATGATTGGTTAAAAAACCCTCAGGAAATTATGCCAGGAACAAAAATGCCCGCTCCCTATTTACCTGATGAAACTATTTTGTCTGCTGAAGGAGCAGTCAATGATTGGGGTAGAGATTTGGTCAAGATCAATGGCGATACAACAAAAATGCTTAACGGTTTGCGAGATTATTTATGGAACATAAAAGGTTCTAACAATATTGATGATTTAGTTAAAACATATTTCGATAAAAATGGATATGATTTTGATAGTTCTGATGAAGAGGAGGATGATGATGATGACTGGGATGATGATGAAGAGGACGACGATTGGTAAACTAACTGATATTAATTTAAAAAAAGCACTCGAATGAGTGCTTTTTTTTTAATTAATAATCATAGAAATAGAATTAGAAACTTTACGAACTTCCCATTTTTCACCACTCCAAACTCCTAGAACCTCTTTTTGAGGACCTACTAATATTGAAACGAGCTTATGACCAATTTTACCCTGTTCAACACCCCAAAAATCACCTCCTGATTGTTTTACCAATTGATAAATATTTTCAATATATCCAGTACTTGACCAGATTTCTAAGTTCGTATTGCCCTCTATACTTGGCTCATATATATCTCTAAGAACCGAAGGTGTATCATGTTTATAATCAAAGCTAACTAAAATAAATTTTAATTCTTTTCTATCGATAAATTCGTTTGCTAGAATTTTATTTTTCATGAAAATGGCAGGACAAAGGTTGGGCATTGGACAACGAGAAAAGATATATGAGATAAATAAGTAATCACCATCATATTGATACAGAGAAATTTTATTACTATCTAAATCGAGCAAAGTAACATTATCTAACGTATCGCCAACCTCTTTTGTTGAGTATTGATCGCTAAAGAATTTATCTCTCACTGGGATATGTCCTACCCCAATATATTTAAAATTTTTAGCTTTTGTACCCTTCTTACCCCATAAAAAGTCAAAATGAACACTGTCTCCGATTTTGAAAGAGTTCATCTCATTAATATCTGTTAATGTAAATGGCATAATCATAGGATACATTAGTCCTTGGATTGTATCATGAGATATGATTACCTCATTTTTTTCAAGATTAATTTCCTGAATGGTACCTTTTACTTCATAAACTTTATTTGGAGTGCTGCAATTACTTAAAAAAACAGTGATGATTACAGCTGTAAATACTTTTAAAAAAAAACCGTATAAAAAAAAGGCGGAATTGAAAAATTCCGCCCTTAAATAATAATACATTTTTCTTACTTTTTCTTACTTGGACGTTTAAAGGTAAAGTCTTTTGTTGATTCACCTGATCCTATTGTGACTGTACCTGTTAGTGGATTCTTTTTGAATTTTTCTTGCCAACAAACAATATCGTATGTCCCTGCAGGAATACCATCTATACTAAAGTTTCCTTTAGCATCTGTCACAGCATAATAAGGGTGATCTGATACTAAAACCCAAGATTTCATCCAAGGATGTACATCGCATTTTATATAAAATGGAGCAGGTTCAGATTTTTTGAATGTAGATTTTTTTTCTTTTACTACTTTGGGCATCGCAAAGTTGAATTCTTTATTCACTTTAGGCATAGAGTGTATATTGTGTAGAGTAGCATCGCTATTTTTAATCAATAACTCTTGCCCTGCAACCATACCTAAAACGTGTGGTTTGTAAATACATCCCTTTTGATCGAGCACAACAGGCTCTGAAGGTATGCCGCCGCTGTAAGAGACTGATTTGAGATAGACAAGTGCTTCTGCCATAGAGCCATCTTCAGCAACTTTAAAGCTTTCGCTATAGACTGCACTTGAATGCGATGAACCGCATACTGGATCTGCGTCCATTCTCAACTTTTTCTTTTTTGGTAATTTTCCATCATATTTCACATGACCTTTAAGGGTACCAGCATCGACTAAAGTAATGGATAGCAAGACTGAAAAAGCATTTAAGGCTATATTTTTTAGTTTCATATTTCTTCCTTATTTAGATAATAGCTTGAATTAACATAGTCAAGTTTACAACTTTTTAGTATTTCCAAAAAATACAAAATATCTAAATTCATTTACATGAATCGTTGGATATTTAGCAACTCTTTTTTTTAACTTATGATATAATAAATGTGGTAATTAAATGTATATCTTTATGTTATCTTGTTATTTTTTAATGTTTATCAACTTTATAAATCTCACATTAGTTGGATTAAGCGGTTATTTCAACTTTACAGTTTTAGGAGCAAGTCATTCAAAGTATTCTCTTTTTATGATTCTTATTTTTACGATTACTGAAACGGTTGTTATGTATTTTTTCATAACAACGGGTAGTGGAATCAAAGAAGCCCTTGAATCGGGTTTAGGTAAAAAAGATCTTTGGACTAGAGAAAGAAATTTAAAAATGAAATTGTTTCCTCAGCTTATGCTAACAATTTTTTTAGTTGGTGGATGGTTTATCCATAAAGGTGCTGTCGAGAACAACTTACCCTTTTCTTGGCTGCATGGACCTCTTTTTGTAGTCGCCTATTTACATCATTCATGGCTATTGATACTAAAGAACAGGTTTTTTAAAGAACAAATTGATATTATTTCAGAACTTGAACCCGTTACCGCTTAGCTATGTATTACGCTGCTAAGGTCTTAGAGCTTTTAGGAATGTTTATGATAGCTGTTGGTTTCGTGATCAAATTCCCCTCATTAATGGATCCAAAACTTCTTCTGGGAGGCATCATCTGTTTTGTTTCTGGATGGAGTATAGAAAGATATATTCTTAAATGAAAAGTATTGAGAAATGGGTTATGATTTTTAATCTTTTTTGTTTTAAATTTGACTAATTATGGCAGGATCACAGAACTATTTCAAAGGTATTCCAGAACTTCCTGACTATGCGAGGGAAAAAACCAAGCGCCCAAAATTAGTCGCTGTTGTTGATGAAGATAACTGCACCGGTTGCCAGGTATGTGTTCCTTTCTGTCCTGTTGATTGCATTGAACCAGTCGCAAAAGATAAGTATGAAATTCCCATCCCACCTGTTCAGGTTAGATTTAATGAGTGTACAGGCTGTCAAGTCTGTGCAAGAGTATGCACTAAAATGACTTGGGATGCAATACGAATGCTTGGTACTGATGATTTTGAAGAAAACTACGACCTTACAATAGAATAATTTTTCACAAAACCTTAACCATAAAAATAATCAATTGAGTAACAAAAACAACCACCACCACGAAGAAACCTTTTTCCAAAAATATATTTGGTCTGTTGATCACAAAGTAATCGGGATTCAGTATGGTATAACGTCCCTCTTATTTTTACTATTTGGTTTCTGTTTAATGATGGTCATGAGATATCAACTTGCTTATCCAGAGACACCTATCCCAATTGTTGGCTGGTTTTTTGCTGAGAGTGGCGGAATCATGTTGCCAGAGAACTATAATACTCTTGGCGCAATGCATGGTACTATTATGATATTTCTTGGTGTTGTACCACTAGCGGTAGGTGCGTTTGGTAATTACCTGGTCCCTCTCCAAATTGGTGCACCTGATATGGCATTCCCGAAATTAAATGCCTCTAGCTATTGGTCTTATTTTATCGGTGGCGTTATCATGCTTGCGAGCTTTTTTACTCCAGAGGGAGCAGCAAGAAGTGGGTGGACATCCTATCCTCCATTATCAATCTTTGAATCCGGTCAGACGATGTGGCTATGTGGAATGATTTTCTTGATTACTTCCTCTCTTTTAGGCTCCATGAATATAATAGTTACTATTGTCCAATTAAGAGCTCCTGGTCTGACATGGTATAAACTACCTTTTTTTATATGGACACAGCTAATTACTTCATTTTTACTAGTATTAGCGTTTCCTCCACTCGAAGCAGCTTCTATTTTGCAGCTAATGGACAGAGTTGCAGGAACAAGTTTTTTCCTTCCAAGTGGTTTAGTCTATGCTGGTAATGCTGTTGAAGCATATGGCTCTGGCTCACCATTGTTATGGCAACACTTATTTTGGTTTTTAGCCCATCCTGAGGTATATGTACTAATTTTACCTGCTATTGGGATCGTTGGCGAGATAATTGCAAACAACACAAGAAAACCATTGTGGGGCTATAAATCTATGATATACGCCATAAGTTTCTTGGGGTTTATGTCCTTTATTGTTTGGGCTCATCATATGTTTTTAACAGGAATGGGTCAAACAATGAGCGCTTTCTTTCAATTAACAACAATGATCATTTCAATACCATCTGTAGTAGTCCTTACTGCTTTTTTCCTATCCCTTTGGGGTGGATCAATTCGATTTAATACACCCATGTTATTTGCATTATCTTTTCTTCCCATGTTTGGGATAGGCGGATTGACAGGTCTTCCATTGGGTGTTGCAGCTTCTGATATATTCTTACATGATACTTACTACGTCATTGGCCATTTCCACTATGTTGTTGCACCTGGGACGTTGTTTGCATTATTTGCGGGTATCTACTATTGGTTTCCGAAAGTAACAGGAAAGAAGCTTCATGAAGGGCTTGGAAAACTCCACTTCTGGCCTTCTCTTTTATTTATGAATGGTGTTTTTATGCCCATGTTTATTCAGGGTCTAGCTGGACTCTCACGCCGTATGTATGATGGTGGAACCCAATACGCACATGCCTCAGATATTTTACAATGGAATGAATTTATGACAATCTCGGCTTTCTGCCTAGGCGCTGCTCAAATTCCATTCATACTAAATATATTCATGACATTAGCAAGTAAGGCAACCGGTGAAAGAAATCCATGGGATTCTACAACCATTGAATGGTCTGCTCCTTCACCTCCTTTACCGCATGTTAATTTTGATGAAGAAGTTCAGGTTTACCACGGTCCATATGAATACAGTGTTCCTGGTAAAGATAAAGATTTTTGTCCGCAAACTGTTAAATAGACTAGGAGAAAGCATTGAGTAGCATACCATATATTCTAGAAGAAAGACCTGATACAGGTCTGAATAACTCTAGACTTGGAATTTGGATTTTTATAGCATCTGAAATAATGCTTTTTGGCGGATTATTTTCGGCGTATGTATTTTTACGATTTGCAGCTCCTGAAGGTGACTTTGATTACTGGGGTTCAAAATTGAATGTACCTATGGCTACCTTCAATACAGTGATGTTAATTACTTCAAGTGTCACTATGATTATGTCCTGGGCTTCTCTTAGAATGAAACAATTTGATAAATATAAAATGTACTTAGGTCTTACAATATTGTGTGGCCTCGGATTTTTAGTTGTTAAGTATATTGAGTACACCAGCAAATTCCATCATGGTATTTTCCCGTCTTCTAGTACTTTTATGGGAATTTACTTTACCCTTACAGGATTACATGTTTTGCACATTTTAGGTGGACTATTTGTACTCATTTATTTCTGGAGTCCTGTTGGGAAAAGAATGTATGATGAAGATCCAGCTTTATTAGCAAATAGAATAGAAATAACTGGTCTTTATTGGCATTTTGTGGATCTTGTCTGGATATTTTTGTTTCCAATACTATACTTATTATAAGGTCTTATATGTCTGAAAAAACTGATATAACAGTCGAAGAGCACTTAGAAATACAACATCATGTAAAAACGTATATAAATGTTTTTGTAGCCCTTTTAGTATTGACGTTTGTTACGGTTGCTGTAAGCTATTTAGAAGTATCTTTTATTGAAGCTTTTTTTCTAGCAGTCACAATTGCAACAGTGAAAGGAAGTCTCGTTCTTGGGTTTTTTATGCATCTAATAACAGAGAAGCAAGCGGTTATTTGGATCTTAGTTTCGACCTTGATTGCATTTATGATTCTTATGTTTTTACCTTTAGTTTCAATGACAGATCATACAAATATTTGGTAGAAAAATGGGACTAAAAATAACTCACATAATTATTATTACTTTCTCAATATTATTGGCAGGATTTTTTTCTTATCAAATGTACCTAGAAAGCATAACTCCTTTTTTTCTAGGAGGTGCAGTTACTACAATTGGACTAACATACTATATGTCTTTAATCATAAAAAAATTTAAAACTATATGAAATCTTTATTTTTAAAACAAGGCATCACAATAAGCCTTATTTTATCATCTGATTTGATCTTTGCTTGTGCAACATGCTTTGGAGATCCTAATAGTAATGCTGGAAAAGGTATGGATATGGCTATAATTACTCTATTGGGAGTGATTAGCCCTATTTTATTCGCAATTGCTGCTGGTATTATATCCATCGGTCTCAAATCAAAAAAAATGAATCAGGATATAACTGAAAATGATTGATCTTCTAAGATATTTAGGCCTACCTGTTGGTATCTCATCTGTTAGCGGACGTATAGATGAAATCATTGTAATAGTACATTATCTAATGCTTGTACTGTTTATTGGTTGGGGAGCGTTCTTTATCTATAGTTTAGTAAAATTTCGTTCATCTAAAAATAAAAAAGCCAATTATAAAGGAGTAGAATCTCACTATTCTTCTATTTTAGAAGCAGCTGTTGCTGTAATAGAAATTGTAATCTTATTTGGTTTTGCTTTCCCAATTTGGGCAGAGCGTGTAAATGATGTACCTGATAGTCGAGATGCTGTCCATTTGCGTGTTGTGGCACAACAATATGCTTGGAATATCCACTATCCTGGTCCGGATGGAAAATTTGGTACAGTCAGTTCAGAATTAGTAGATGAGCAGGAGAACCCGATAGGCTTAGACCGATCAAGTGATAATGCTTCCGATGACTTTTATACAATTAACCAATTACACATACCTGTTAATCAAGATATTAGGATTGATCTAACCAGCAAAGATGTTATCCACAATTTTAAACTGCCTGAGCTTCGAGTTTCTCAAGATGCAATACCTGGGATGTCAATACCTGTGCATTTCAAAGCAACAAGCACATCAGAAGAATTCTTAAAAACAACAATTGGTACTAAACGTGAAGGAAAAAGTTTGGAGATTGCTTGTGCCCAATTATGTGGACTAGGGCATTACCGAATGAAAGGTTACCTGACAATATCTGAAGAGACAGACTACTTAGCCTGGTTAGATGAACAAGCTGAATACCTTGAAGAAGAAAGTGGTGATGATGATGACTGGGGTGATGACGACTGGTAAAATATAATAGTACTAAAATTTTAAAAAAGCCTACATTAAGTAGGCTTTTTTTTTAAGAATTATTAGTCTTCAAAAAGTGCAAAAAATCTCTTATACAATCATTAGAGATAGTATGCTCAGCATCATATTTTTTATATATAGGATCTAATACGCCTAGCTTTTTTAAGTCATCATATGTTTTATCTGCTAATTCTAATGCTACTACAGGGTCTTGCACTCCGTTACCCATGAATAATTTCATTAATGAAAGATCTTTGTTTTTTATTTTTTGAACAACTTCTTTTACTGGCATAAATCCACATAATGCAGTAACGGTGTTATATAATTGAGGGTTCATTAACCCTGAAAATATTGAGAGAGATGCTCCTTGACTAAACCCTAAAAGATTTACTCTTTTTTCATCAAGATTTAGTTGCTTTATAGCTTCTTTCACAGATAATATAACAGACTCCTGATGATCCTCCATCTGTTCTGGTTTTGGTAGCTTGGGCAAATTTACAAAGTCTAGCTCTGCCCATGCCCACCCATTGGCTTGAACAGGTATGGATGCCTGAAGGCTGATGCAAGTCCAGTCAGGAGGAAAGATACCTACTAATCCATAAAGGTCCATCATGTTAGATCCAAAACCATGTAAGAAGAATACGCTTGGACTCTTCTCGCTTGCTTCCGAAGCTCTAATTATGTTTTTTAAAGGTAAATTGATAGAAGTTTTTTCCATAGATAGATATTTATTTTATAAACGGTATTTCAAAAAATTTATGCAAAAAAAAACCCCGCATAAAGCGGGGTTTTTTCCTCTCAATGAGAGAATTATTCACCAGCTACTGAAGCTTTTCTATACTCAGTGACTAGTTTCTTAACTTCACCAATGGCTTTACGTGCACGACTTCCTGCAGCTTTGTTACCATTCATGTTTTTTTCATGCTCAGAATCAAATGTATCAAACTGTTCTTTAATTTGATCATACAACTTGCTTGTTTTAGACATATTATTTCCTTTTTGTTTTTGTATTACTGTTAAATATCAAATACTTACTATATCTTATATAATAGAAAAATAGTTTATATCCTTTATATAGTGCATATAATGTAACAAGATTCTAAATAATTCGATAATAAAATTTTCTTTTTTATCCTCTATTTTATTAGATATTTTCTTAAAACAGATAAAAATGCTAATCAATGAAAATTCCTCTAGCATTACTACGATACCAATCTATTTCTAATTCATTGCTAAAATCACTTTCATTTACTAAATAATATAAAGTACCATTAAGCCAGTAACATGCACTGGTATAACTATTGTAGTAACTACTGTCTCGCGTTGCAATGCCAGTAGCAGCAATATTTCCGTCAGCAACTCGAATATCATAGGCAGCTCCAAGGCCAAAATCGGTTCTTGGACCACCCGGTAGATCATTTAAAGTACCATTGACCCAATATTGAGGTGACGAACCTCCTGAAGTTTCTTCTTCACCAGTAAATTCAAACCAATCTGTATAACCCGCAACATAAATATTACCTTGATTAACTGTCATTCCATGTCCGGTAGCACCATAAATTGAACTGGTTGAACCACCTAAAGGTAAATCATTTCTAGTTGTGTGCCTCCAGTAGGCTGCGGTAGGCGTATATCCTGCAAAACTCGATGTTTTTAAGACATATCCAGAGAAGTATCTCATATTCCCATCTTCAAAGGCGATATCATTAACTTCTCCATCTCCTCCATTAGGAATAGGAAGGTTCGTTCTATTATTTCCATCTTTCCAAAAACAAGGGATATAGTAATGGTGATTACTCATATAATAACCACCTATATATACGGATCCATTATCTCTTACTCCAATTGCGAAAGCTTGTGAATCTCGATTAACCGTTAGATCGATTCTTTGTCCATTCTTCCAATAACAAGAACCATTATTATACCAACCTGCAACATAGACGTCTTCACCATCAACTGCAATAGCTTCTGCTTCACCACCATTTCCTGGTAAATCATATCTCTGTTGATTCACCCAATAACATGCTCCATCTGCCGTACCTGAGGAGTAGACATTCCCATTAGAAACAACAATATCCGTTGCAGTATATCCACCTGGTAATTCAAACCGTTCACCATTGACCCAATAGCAAGATGTGTATTCATTATTTTCATTATAGGAATCTCCAACAATATAGATTGTTCTACCTTCAATAATTTCATTACCATTATTGTTAAGGTTTGGATCAGGTTTATCTTCATTTTCTAGTGAACAACTAGAAAGGATCATTAGAAAAAATAGGAGGGTTATTTTTTTATGCATAATCTATATTATTCAATATTTTCAGGATCTAGCCTCAATAATGAAATTGGTCCTCCAGTATTTCCCTCACGAAACCCATAACCCCCAACCACAACATCTCCATTATCGCATTCAATAACGGACTGGTTGACATCTTCAAGTTTTAAACTAAAGAGTACATCACCTGTTGGAGTTATTTTTGTAAGATAACTTATATCGTCAATAAGGTAATACCCCCCATTCTTAGCATGAGAAATATCATTATAACCATATCGACTCGTTGAATCAATAAAACAGCTCTCCCACACTATATTTCCATTATTATTTCTTTCAACTATATAATTACTTCTCCAACTATTACAGAGTCCTGCTGCAATATAACCACCATTCGTTGTCTCCAGCATTGAATATAAAAGAGCATCTCCAATAGATTGGGTCTTTTTCTTCCATATTTGATCTCCGTTTATATCCGCCTTAACCATATAATGCTTATATGCTCCGTGTTGCTCTCCAGAGTAACCCGCAATGATAAAGTCACCATCAGCATTCTCAATTAGAACATTACCCTCATTTGCTGTGGAACTACTAAATACATTATTCCATATTAAATTACCACCACTACTATATTTACGCAGCATTACTTTTGAGTTCCATCCATCATCATTCCAAGTACCTGTTACAACATAGTTTCCATCACTTGTTTGAATAACATCACGTGCATAATCATTATTTTCAGAAGTTCCCTCTGATACTTCCCACTCTATAGCTCCAGATGAATTTGTTTTTACAATGTAAATATCAGGATAGCACCCGGGAAGAGTATCGCATTCATAATATCCCGTTGCAATAAATCCTCCATCTGTGGTGGGCCTTGCCACATATAAAACAGATGCGTTACTATAATTTTGATGCCACTCTTTATTTCCGTTAGAATCTGTTTTAATTAAAAGTCCTGAATAATCTGAAGATCCTGCAAGGATAAATCCACCATCAGATACTTTGTTTACAGACCAACTCTCATCATATTCTGAATTTTGAGAAACTGAGTATGTTTTTTTCCATTTTAAAGAAACACCATTCATACTGAATTCACAGCTACCATCATCATTTGTTGCGAGACTATCAAAATTTGTCGCTGTAGAATCGGTACAACCACAAACACTGTTTCCATCTGTTATTCCTGCACAATCCTCTGATCTAGTGTTATCATCCTCACAACCAAAAAAAAGAAGTATCACCATAAATGCATAAAAAGTAAAAAATGTATTTTTCATATTTTAATCAATTGTTTCAGCGGTATAATCGCTTGAACTAATATTTCTCCCAGTTAAGTTAAAACTCCCTTCAGAGTCATTTAAATTTTCTTGAAATTGATAGTACAGAACGAGGTTTCCTGAACTAGAATAATTACCTGAATTGGCGGATGCAGATAAGGTATTTCCACTATTATATAATGTCGAAATTGCACTTGCGCTTAGATTTGTGTTCCAGTATGCGACTTCATCAATCTTACCATGAAAATATGCTTGATTTGTATCATGTCTCCGGCCTATTGAAAATTCACTACTTTGGTTTACTGTACTTCCTGAATAATTATAATTAGCAGCTACCAAACTACCGTTAACATAAAGTTTTAAATCGTTAGTCCCATCATCAAAAGTTAATACAACATGATACCATCCTCCACTTGCATTTGATAATGTTGTACCATATATAGTTTCATACGAGCCTCCACTTCTCATAGCACCAACTATCTTTGTTGTTCCACCTGAATTATTTAACCCAACTCTATACACTCTATTCTTATTCACAAACCATTCATCATTTCCACTACTCGGAAGACTATTTGGATCCACCCAGGCTTGTATCGACCAATCCGTAGTTTCAAAATTAGAATTATCTCCAACATACGCTGCTTCATTCGACCCATTTAAGTCTAAAACATAATTGGAGACTACAGCATTTAACGAAACAGAATTATTACTTTGAGAGCTACTTGCTACATTTCCGACTGCGTCATATATACTATTACTGATTGGATTTACCGTTAATGTCTCACTACCATTTGCGGTACCAGATAGGGATATACCTAATGTATATGTATTTCCACTTGAAGATATACTAGAAGGTGTTGAACTACTTAAAGAAGCGTTACCACCACTACTTGATAATGTAAAATCAGTAGTTTCAAGTGAACCTGATCCTGAAGATGTATTATAAACTGCTTCGCTAAATGTTACGGAGATAGTGCTATTATCAGCAGCAAGAGAATTGCCAGTTATAGTTGGAACTGTACCATCATAAGTCCAATTAAATTGTGATGCAGCGCTATTATTGTTTGAGGATGCATCCGTAAAAGTACTTCCCGCTACATCAATGGTGGTGGCTCCATCAGATGAAGGAGTAAATGTCGCTAAGTAAGTAGTTCCGCTGCCACTAAACGAAGTTAGACTTCCACCTGATACCGTTACATCCGCCACTGCAAAATTCGTTGTATTTTCATTACTAGTAAAGGTGATTGTTAGGGGATTATCATTAGTTGTAGAACCATCGCTTACAGATGCACTGCTACTATTCGCAGCAGTGATCGTCATCGTAGGACCTGTTTTATCATTTAAAGTAGCAGTATTATAACTTTGAGAGGTAGATGCCACATTTCCGCCTGCATCATATATTGAATTACTTATTGGAGAAATGGTTAAAATTTCTGTTCCAATTGCGGTACCTGATAGAGAAATACCTAAATTATACCCACCATCAACATTTTTATACCAGGCAACATCATCATCGTTATAACCGTGACTTAAGATGTCTAAATCACCATCTAGGTCCACATCTGCAATTTGAACCCTGTATGGCTTATCAATATTTGACTCTATAGTGTATTTGGTAAAACTTTCAGATCCATTATTGGCATACCAAACCACATCATCAGCATATTGGCCAACAGCAGCAATATCTAGGTCTCCATCATTATCAATGTCAGCTATTGCAACATCAAATGCGCCATCCAAATCGGCATCTATCGTACTTTTAGTGAAAATTTCAGATCCATTATTGGCATACCAAACCACATCATCAGCATCGAAGGATACCGTAACAATATCTAGGTCTCCATCTTCATCAATGTCTGCTACAGAAACGCCTCTGGGATTATCGATACTTCCATCAATTGAACGTTCAGTAAAACTAGCAGCTCCATCATTTTCAAACCAAAGTAATTCATCACTACTCATATCTGAGGTAACAATATCTATATCTCCGTCTTCGTCAAGATCAACTGAAAAAGGACGGAAGCCCGCATCTGAAACGATTGTATTTTTAGTGAAAGATTCAAAACCATTGTTTTCATACCATACAAGCACATTCTCAGTGTAAGCATCAAGTATAATATCTACATCATTATCTCCATCTAGATCTGCAACATCAATACCTCGAGGATCCTCAATACTGGCATCAATGGTAGTTTTTGTGAAGCTTTGAGAACCATTATTATCATACCAGCAAAGTTTATCTCCATCTCCAGCTATCGCTATAATATCCATATCTCCGTCTCTATCAAGATCCTTTGCAATAGCTTCCCTCGCACCTGCCAGACTTGCATCAATCGTATATTTAGTAAAACTTTGAGAACCGTTATTCTGATACCAAACAAGATTTGAACCTTGAGAAGAACATCCTATCACATCAACATCACCGTCTTGATCAAGATCTGATGCAAATATGGAAATAGCTCCATTAAGATCAGCATCAATTGTATTATCGGAAAAGGTTGGTACACCCTTTGAAATACTGCTTGGGGTAGAGCTGCTCAAGGTTGCAGGATCCCCGCCCAAGGGCACAGCCAGAGCAAATGACCAATCCCCAACTTCTAATGCACCTGTTCCAGAACTTGAATTAAAAACTGTTTCACTTAACTGTACGTTTACTGTACTGTTATCAGCAGCTAAGGTTGTTAGGTAAAATAAAGGAACGCTACTATCATAAGTCCACTCAAAAATTTGTGAAGCATAATTATTATTACTCATTCCATCTGTATAAGCTCCCGTTGGAATATAGATTTTAGTCAATCGGTTGGAAGAAGGAGTGAACGTTGCTGTATAAACTCGATCACTTCCAGAAAATGAGCTTATACTTCCACCAACCAATCCAATATCACCTACAGTAAAATTTGACGTGGTCTCATTACAGGTGAATGTTAGGGTGAGAGTATTATCATTGGTCGTGGAACCATTAGTCACCGCACTACTCCCATCTGTCGCAGTAATAGTAATTCTAGGTCCTACATTGTCTGCATTTGCAACCGCTTGAAAAGATGGTAACGCGAACTGGCCCGAACAAAGTGTAATTAACATTAACACTATCAGTATATTTTTATAGAACTTCATTCTATTTTAGTAACAACATTTTCTTGGATTGCCTAAAACCTCTTGCTCGAAGCTCAGAAAAATAGACTCCGGAAGAGACAGGGTTTCCCAACTCATCATGACCATCCCAAACGATAGAATGGTAGCCATAATCCATGGTTTCATTTACCAATGTTTTAACTGTCTGACCCAAAAGATTATAAATGACAATATTCACTTTCCCTGTTTGAGCTACTGAAAAATCCATTTTTGTAACTGGATTAAAAGGATTTGGATAATTTTGACTTATGGAGAATTTTTCAGGGATCTGACTTAATAGATCCATTAAAGTTGATTGAACAAATGCCTCATCTCCAATAACAAATTTTAGATCATAAACTTGATTAATTTTTTGATCTATTGTGTATTCATTCAATAAGAAGTTATCAATAATATGCCGTTTTGAAATATCTAAAACTGAAACTATGGATCCCTCAGGTAAATAATCTAAACTTTCTCCAGACAATATTATAGATTCGGAACTACTCTCTCCAAATAAACGAACATTCCATATTCCATTCATATTGTCTAATGATCGAATGTCTGCACTGTGATTAAAATCACCATTTCCGTCAATATCCATTGATATGCCAACAAAGTTTTCCATAAAAGGTAGCTTAGGTGTATCGAGACCATCTTTATCATCGAACGCATTTTCATTTCTACCAATTCTACCTGTTCGATCAAAGTAATCATCATTCTCAACTTGAATAGCTATTTCCCATCCTGATGTCATAGTTCTACTTGCTTGTAAGGAGGAATCTTCAGGAAATGGTTTTATTGTTAGACTGTCTATATATTCTGAAGAATTATAAACTGCATATCCAGCCCATGGTTCAAATATTTCTAATGGACCAGCCCAGCCATCAGACTGAGAATCACCAAATTGATAAAGGCCTGAAATTTTATTTTTATCATAATTAAAAGATGTTTTAAATGAAAATGGACTTCCAATCATATTCCAACCAGGTTCTAATAAAATAGTATAATCATCTAATGGTAAAGCAGATGCTAAAGTATCAGAGTTTTTAAAAAGGATAGGTTTATTGAACTCATGATGAATCCAATACGCAATACCTGTTTGTAGGCTGTCTGGTTTAATCCTTTTTTTTGTTTGAGGATTCCAGTGGTAAATCACATATCCGTCATTTTTAAGACTCGAAGTCGATATACGATTATTAAGAAGTTCGCCTGGCCAAGAGAACATACGCCATTTTTCAGAAATTATTCCATCAGGATAAAAACTAAATTTAGATTCCATGTTTAGACCATTTTGTGGAATAGTTAAAAATGGCGTATCATAATCACTATAACTTGAATAGTCCATACTATCGACACTCTCAAAATATGTCCTAAAATTTCGAACTGTTATCAAACTATCTGGAATATTCACTTCAAAAATAGAATCATTAATTGCAGACATTGGAATTTTAATAGATCTTTTACTTCCACCCATCTGAATAAATAAGTTTGTACTTTGGATACCGTTTAAATCAGTTGCGATTGCTCGAGCAATATTTGTTTTAGAGTCTACGATAGTATCGGGGAAGAATGTAGTTAGTCTTGGTGGATCAGAATAAAGCCCAAGAGCACCATTAATTAGTCCACCCTTAAGCGTAATCGAATCTCCGCTACTTGTGGTGATAAAGTTAGAATTAATCGTACCTTTTAATTGTATATCTTGTGAATTCAATACTTCACTTGTTAGTGACATTTGAAACGTTTTCAACTTATATTCCTGTGAAAACAAACAGAAAAGAGTTAGAAAATAAACTAGTATATGTTTCATAAATAAAAAGTTCATTACTCTATAATGTTGTATCACCTGAGACTACGAAAACATTACTTCCAAGATGAACTAATGTCATCATTGCATACTGACCCGCTGTCTTTAAACCATTCCTCGCATTTAAAGTTGTACCTGATGCGCTAAATGTCACCTGACCTGCACCATTTTGAACAATCATACAATTAAATCCAGCTGGTAGACTTGCACCAGAGGAAACACTTATCGATGTTGCAGAGCCACTAGAACAAACAATCACAGTTCCATTATCAGTTGCAGCAAGAGTTTTACTAGTTCCGGATAAGGTTTGCAAATCTGCACCATACCCTGTAATAGCGTTATCATCAAAGTCTGTTTTACCAGCCATTTCAATGGTAGTTGCTGTAACAACTACCGTTCCATCTGTCGAGTTAGAAATCGTTTCTCCATTACCAAAAGTTATATCATTTCCTGTAACGGTCAAATCACCACTTAAGGATGTGGTAGTTGCTGTAACTAGGACTGTTCCATTACTTGAGTTTGTAATAGTTTCATCATTCTCTAAAATCAAACCTGCAGAACCTGTGATATCTAGAGAAGTACTTGCAGTAGCAGTTGTAAATGCTCCCGTTGACGCGGAATTTGCTCCAATTGCCGTACCATCAATCGCACCCCCATCAATATCAACCGCATCTAAGTATGCAGTACCATCTATATATAAATTTTTGAATTCAACAGAACTACTACCAAGATCAACTTCACCATCATCCATTGGTGTCCAGGTTGTAATATCACCATTACCTATTGTTACAGTGTTATCACCTTTTCCATATGTATTATATCCTATTACAATCTGATTAGTTCCTGCTCCACTTGAAAGGGCAGTAAATGCTCCTAAGAGGGTGTTTTTATTCCCTGTAGTTATGTTATTGGACCCTGTCATCCCGGAAGTATATCCAATTGCAGTATTATAACCGTAATTATCTGCAGTTCTATTGGCATCATTCAGAGCAAAAGCTCCAACAGCTACATTATAACCACTAGTGGTTGAAGCTTGTAATGCTCTTGTTCCAATTCCTACATTATAGAATCCGGAAGTATTATTATTAAATACCAAATCTCCTACGCCTGTATTTGAATGTCCATCAATATTTAGACCAAGAGCTGAATTACCAATTCCTACATTATATCCTCCGGAAGTATTACTGCTCATTGCATCTTTTCCGATAGCAGTATTGTTATCACCAGAGGTAATTGATTCAAGGGATCCAATACCTAATCCAACATTATCATTTGCATTGTTAAGCGTACCAGTTGTTTGATGTCCGACAATCAAAGAATTTGAAAAACTACTTCCGCCTGATTTAACATCCGTAAGACCGTCAAGTCCTGTTACACCAGATATTGCATCCAACTGAGTCTGGATGTTGGAGGTAACTCCATCTACATAATTAAGCTCTGCTGCTGTGGCGGTTACCCCATCAAGAATATTTAACTCTCCAGTAGTAGAAGTAACACCATCTAATATATTTAACTCTGTCGCTGTGGAAGTAATACTCAAGTCGGATAAAGAGCTAACCGTTCCTGTTCCCTTTGCATTCAATTGAGTCTGAATGTTGGAGGTAACTCCATCTACATAATTAAGTTCTGCTGCTGTGGCGGTTACCCCATCAAGAATATTTAACTCTCCAGTAGTAGAAGTAACACCATCTAATATATTTAACTCTGTCGCTGTGGAAGTAATACTCAAGTCGGATAAAGAGCTAACCGTTCCTGTTCCCTTTGCATTCAATTGAGTCTGAATGTTGGAGGTAACTCCATCTACATAATTAAGCTCTGCTGCTGTGGCGGTTACCCCATCAAGAATATTCAATTCTGTCGCTGTGGAAGTAATACCTGTACCACCTATATCAAGTGTAATCACACTAGCCTCTCCAGAAACAGTTAAGCCACTTAAAGTTCCTAGGGAAGTAATATTTGTCTGAGCGGCTGTCTGAAGCGTACCTGTTAGATTTCCACTAAATCCAGTTGCTGTTATCACACCAGTAGAAGGATTATAGGTAGCATCTCCATCTGACTCCAACCCAAGATCTCCTCCATCTACATCACCTCCTGCTGTGAAAATCAAAGCATTACTCTCGTTTGTATTCTCATTATCTGTAATCGTTAATGTAGTTGCTGTTGTTGCATTTCCTGCTGTTGAGGACCAACTCAGTGCTCCTCCCCCATCTGTAACCAAAACCTGACCATTACTCCCATCTGCAGTGGGAAGGGTCATCGCTGTGGAACCAAACCCTATTGCATCTGTGTAAGCAACACCATCAACATATAGATCTTTGAACTCAACAGAACTACTACCAAGATCAACTTCACCATCATCCGTTGGTGACCAGG
>Ga0206677_10001969_pt1 | contig 18627 bp, 12 predicted proteins | sample M130m12015metaG_FD_155475 | JGI IMG/M metagenome (GOLD analysis project Ga0206677, IMG submission 155475) | Ammonia-oxidizing marine archaeal communities from Monterey Bay, California, United States - M1 30m 12015 | ecosystem: Environmental > Aquatic > Marine > Intertidal zone | place: USA...
TACCAACCAAGGCCAAAATATCCCTTCACTCCCGGATACGAAATGAGTGGCACGGTTGATGCGGTTGGTGATGGTGTCACCGAATTTTCTGTTGGGCAACGAGTGGTTGCAGGGCTTCCGAATGGCGGTCAAGCAAGCCATGTCATTGTCAGTTCACAACGTGCGCTTGGGCTTCCTGATGATGTGGGATTGGATGTTGCCGCGGCGATGCCCGTGACCTACCTCACCGCCCATCACATGTTGCACCACCTTGGCCACATGAAAGAAGATGATTCCGTACTGATTCACGGAGGTGCAGGAGGCGTGGGCACTGCTGCTTTACAGATCTGTCAATGGGCAGGCGTGTCCAAGGTATGGGCAACTGCATCGGGTCACAAAAGTTCCACAATCGAGGCCTATGGCGGCATTGCTATTGACCGGCATAACGAAGATTTTGTTGAAGTGATTAAACAAGCCACAAACAACCAAGGCGTCGACCACATTCTTGACCCAATTGGAGGCGACAACCTCAGTCGCTCCCTTTCTGCGCTCAAAGAAGGAGGTCGCCTCTACACCTACGGGATGTCTGCGGCTGCTCCATCATCGAAACGGAACATCATTCGTTCCTTCTTGGCTTGGCGACGCACCCCCAAATTTGATCCTCTCCGGTTGATGACGCGCAACAGAGGTGTGTTTGGTGTGCACATGGGCACATGGAAAGATGAGGCTGTGATGGTTGAACAACTTCATACCATTCTCAAGGGCGTTAAGGAAGGTGCATTGGCACCCGTCATCGACTCGGTGTTTGATGCTGAGGATGTTGCAAAAGCGCACCAGTACATCCACGATGGAAAGAACATTGGCAAAGTGCTCCTTCGCTTCAAGTGAGCATTGAAGAAGCCTCGACCACACGCAATGAACGAGGGCAACCAAATGAAAGCGACAATGTCTGGTTTTGATCTTCGTGCAGTGGCACAAGAACTCGATGTGTTCGCTGGAGCTTATGTCAAAAAGGCATACATGCCACACTATGAACAGATTGTGCTCCGTATCAACCCAAAGGAACAGGACCAATTCGACTTGGTTCTTGTCCGTGGTTCGAGAATTTACACCTCACAGCGAGACCGCCCAATGCCAATGACGCCGCCACCTTTTGCAATGGTTCTTCGCAAGCATTTGAAAAATGCACGAATGACTGGAGTCCGCCAACTTGGCTTTGACCGCGTATTAGGGTTTGATTTTGACACAAAGCATGGGAGTTACCACCTGTATGTGGAAGTGTTTCGAGATGGGAACATCATTCTGACAGATCAAGAAGGTGTCATCATCCAACCGCTAACGCATGCCTCTTACGCGGGCCGTACGCTGAAAAAAGGCGTCGTCTACCAACCGCCTCCTGCGGCAATGGACCCACATGAACTTGATGTGGCGACCCTCTCTGAATTATTTGCAACATCAGACCGTGACCTTGTTTCGACCCTCGGTGGCAAGGCAAACCTTGGTGGGACGCATGCAAATGCAGTGTGTGACTTGGCTCAACTCGAACCAAACATGGCGACTCAAGATGCCAATGTCGAGGATGTGCACTCAGCATTGCAAACATTGCTGGGGCATTTGGGAGAACAGCGACAAGGTATTCTGTTGATGAAGGCAAACGCTGAGATGGATGTTGACGCTCTTGAATTGAAAGCTGCGTCTATGGAGGCGAATGGGTTACGTGACCGCTTTTTTGAAGAATATGCAGGTGAAGCCACACCAACGATTCTCCCATCACATGCTGGCATGGCACAGGCAAAGTTTGCTACACTGTGCGAAGCCGTTGATGCATGGAAAGGAGCCCATGATGCTGGGGCACTCGCCCGCAGAGAAGCAGAAAAACTGGACATTGCAGCACCGGGAAGAGGCCATTCAACGGATGTCGAACGACTTGAACGCCGAAAGGTGCAACAGGAAAAAGCGCTCTCTGGATTTTCAAAGAAAATCGAGAAGCAGCAGATGATTGGCCACACCATCCAAAACAACTGGACGCACGTCGAGAGCCTGCTCAAACAAGTCACTGAAGCAATCGAAGCAAAAGGCTGGAAAGAAGTCAAAGCGATGGCAAAGGGCATACCATGGATTGTATCGCTCAATCCTGCTGAACGGTCCTTCCTGAGTGTTCTTCCGGATGAAAACGGCGAGCCGAAGGGGCCTCAGGCGACGCTTTCCATCGATGAAAGCGTGCATCAAAACGCACAACGTTTCTTCACGGCTGCTCGAAAACAGAAGGACAAAACGAAGGGTGCTGTTGATGCTCTCGAAGATACATTACTCCAACTTCAACGGGCTCAAAAGAAAGAAGCAAAGCAGCAAGCCACAGGAAAATTGAACAAAATTAAGCGAAGCAAGCGACTGTGGTTTGAGCATCACCGTTGGAGCATGATCAGTGGAGGCCACTTGCTTGTTGGTGGAAAGGACGCAAAAGGCAACGATTCAATTGTCAAGAAGCACCTCTCTGGGCAAGACCGATACCTGCACGCTGACCTCCACGGTGCCCCGAGTTGTAGCCTTAGGGCCACGCAAGGTTTTGTTGTCGATCAACACAAACCTGCCCATATTCCTGCTGATGTTCCTGCGTTCAGAATTGTCGACAAACTTGGTGATGAGCGCATCACTGAAGAGAAGTTACTCGAAGCGGCATCGATGGCCTTGTGTTGGAGCCGTGCATGGGCGGGTGGCGGCGCACACGGAACCGTGTATTCCGTCAAACCCGCTCAAGTTTCAAAAACGGCACAAACCGGTGAATTCGTCGGCAAGGGTTCGTTCATCGTACGTGGCCAACGTCAGTGGTTCAAAGATCTCGATGTTCAAATTGGAATTGGAATTGTTGCCATCAATGGCGTGCCTCTCCTTATGGGCGGCCGCCCTGAAACCATTGCCGCAACGTGCCAGAGGTACGCCATTCTTCGGCCAGGACTCACGAAAAAAGAGCAACTTGCAAACCGTATTTACAAGAACACAGGCCTCGTTACTGACGATGTGTTGCCTGTGATACCTGGCGCTTCAGAGATCATTGAAGATTATGGAATCTTTTCGCCACCAGCCACGAGTGCTGAGGAAGAATGAGCTTCGGCTCAGTTGTTTCCTTTTCGGCCACGGCTGAAGCCACCTTTCGATGGCCTGTTGTTTCGATTGGCTTGACTGTTACCGAAGCCTTTCTTCGAATTCTTTGAAGGCTTGTAGGTTTGGCCTCGTGCCTCGCCTCGGTATCCTTTAGAGGAACCACCCGAGCCACGGTCGTTCGACCTTGAGTCATTGCCGCCGCTGCGGTTGCCATCTCGGAATCCGGATCGCCCGCCACTGTCGTTACTCCGACCACCACGGTAGCCTCCGCCACCGCCGCCGCTTCGACCACCGCCGCCGCTTCGTCCACCACGGTAACCTCCGCCACCGCCGCTTCGTCCACCGCCGCCGCTCCGGCCGCCACCACGGTAACCTCCGCCACCGCCGCTTCGACCACCGCCGCTCCTGCCGCCACCACGGTAACCTCCGCCACCGCCGTTTCGACCACCGCCGCTGTATCCACCGCGACCACCGCCGCTTCGTCCACCACCACGGTAGCCACCGCCACCGCCGTTGCGTCCACCGCCACCGTATCCGTCTCGGTTTTGTTCACGAGAACGGCGATCCGCCGCAATGTAAACCACTTCGAATTCTGGAAGAATTGAAAATTCTGGCGGCATGAACTCAACATTGATTCCGACATCACGTTGAATGCGAACATAGGATCGCTTCTGCGGGCGTTGTACGAGGGAAACGACAACACCTGAGGCACCACCACGAGCAGTTCGACCGCTGCGGTGCTTGTACGCCTTGCCGTTTTCTGGAGGGTCGTAGTGTATGACACAGTTTACGCCGGCCACGTCAATACCACGGGCAGCAACATCTGTTGCAACGAGTGCCATGCATTCCCCGTGTTGGAAACGCTCCATGGCTCTGTCTCGGCCTCGTTGTGTCAACCCACCGTGAAGCGTTTGAACGGCCATCCCATCGTAGGTCAAGTCATCGCCCACTCTGTCAACGCCAGCGCGAGTGCGGCAGAACACGATGGTTCGTCCACACTTGCGGATCAATTCAGCAGTGATGTCTGGTTTCTTGGAGTTGGGCATCAACCAAAAATGATGAGTCATGCTTTCCATGCTGACTTCCTTTGGTCCGACTTCGATGGTGACCGGGTCGATTTGGTAATCACGAACAAGGTCAGCAACTTCATCATCGAGTGTGGCACTAAACAAGATGGTTTGTCGGTCCTTTTTACATGCGTCAAGGATCTCGCAAACGGGTTCCATGAAACCCATGTCCGCCATTCGGTCTGCTTCATCAAGCACAACCACTGAAACATCATCAAGCGAGAGGGAACCTCGCTCCATCAAGTCAAGCAGGCGCCCTGGACAGGCAACAAGCACATCGACACCACGGTCGAGGGCACGGAATTGCTTCTTGTACGAAACGCCACCATACATTGCTTCGACATAGAGTTTCAAATCGTAAGCAAGAGGGTCGAGAACTTTGTAAATTTGTTCTGCCAGTTCACGGGTTGGAGTGAGAATGAGCGAAGTTGGTCGGCGAGGTTCTGCTTCAGTGGTACGGGAGAGAAGAGGAAGTCCGAAAGCGAGGGTCTTTCCAGATCCTGTTGGCGCTCTGCAGCAGACGTCTTTTCCGAGCATTGCATCGGGAATTGACTCTTTCTGAACTTCAAACGGTTCAAGAATGCCTTGCGTTTTCAGAGCATTCACCAATACTGGTTCGATACCCAAGTCACTGAACGACACCATACACGCACCCCGTTCCATCCCGCCGTCCGACCCTATTTGAAACCCACAGTAGGAATAATCGTCCATTCCTGTGGCTCAATTGTTGTTCAAGCGCGTCGAACAAGCATGGCAACTGCATTCCCGCCGCCAAGGCAAAGGGTCACAATTCCACTCGATGATTCAAGGCGACGCATCACACCAAGCATGGTGATCAAGCAACGTGTTCCGCTGGCTCCAAGAGGGTGGCCAAGGCTGACTGCCCCGCCATGGAGATTGAATCGATCTTCTGGAATGTTCAATTCTTGGGCCACCGAACACGAAGCGGAAGCAAAGGCTTCGTTGTGTTCGTACACATCAACATCAAGGACACCGAGTTGATTTCGTTCAAGGAGCATTTCCACAGCAGTGATTGGCGCACTCATGACTCGAGCGGGTTCAACACCACTTGTGCAGTAATCTTCAACGTAGCCAAGAATCTCCCAGCCTTGTTGTTGAGCAAAATCGGCATCAGCAAGAAGAACGGCGCTCGCACCATCGTTGAGTGTGCTGGCGTTGCCAGCAGTCACTTGACCGTCTTTCTTGAACACTGGACGAAGCCCGGCAAGGGATTCTGCTGTTGTGTTTGAACGAACACCCTCATCTGAACGGAAGTGAATGGGATCGCCACGGCGTTGTGGGATTTCTACTGGGAACATCTCCCAGTCAAACCACCCGTTTGCTTGAGCGGTTGAAGCACGTTGTTGGCTTCGTGCAGCGTACGCATCGGATGCCTCACGAGTGATGTTGCATTCCTCGGCAATGGTTTCGCCCGTTGTGCCCATGTGAACATCGTTGTAACCGTCCCAGAGTCCATCGTGAATCATGGAGTCGACGAGGGTTGAATCGCCCATCTTCGAACCTTTTCGATGGTTCTTTAGCAAGTGAGGCGCATTGGACATGCTTTCCATACCACCGGCGATGATGGCTTTGTACTCGCCTGCCCGTATGCTGTTTGAAGCCATCATCGCTGCTTTGAGTGAACTGCCACAGACTTTGTTGATGGTCACGCAAGGGGTGGAGTATGGTAGATGCGCCCCTAGTGCAACTTGACGGGCAGGATTTTGCCCCGCTCCTGCTTGAAGCACTTGACCGAAGATGACCTCCTCGACAACGCCAGAGGATGGATCGAGGCCTGCACGGCGGCATACTTCTTGAACGGCGAGAACACCAAGTTCAACCGCTGAGAAGCCAGAAAGAGCGCCCATGAATTTACCAATTGGCGTTCGGGCAACGGCACAGATAGCAACCTTAGGCTGAGGCATGACCGCCCTAACGGGACTTTATTCTTCAATGTGCGCGCCTCCATATCAGCCAAATTTCATGAGAAGCCTTGATGAAGTGAAGGTGCTGGCAAGCGCATGGCGAAATTCAAGACTGGATTCACAACGGACCGAGAAGCGAACGAAATGCGACATATCGAGGTGGAAATCGATTTCACACCGAACGCTCTTGCTTCAATCCTTTACCGCCAAGGTGACACCGTCATCCTTGCTTGCTGCACAAAGGAAGCTCGATTGCCAGGTTGGTTCCCTCGAGATTCCACAAAAGGATGGGTTCACGCTGAGTACTCACTCTTGCCGGGTTCGACCGATTCACGGTTCCGAAGAGAACGCCGCGGTGCAAAAGGACGTACCCAAGAAATCGAGCGATTGATTGCTCGTTCACTCCGTGCTGCTGTCGATCTCGAAGCACTTGGCCCAGTGGCCCTCAACGTTGATTGTGATGTGCTAAACGCTGATGGAGGCACTCGATGTGCATCGATTACCGCTGCAAACATTGCACTCCGACTTGCAGTTCGCCGGCTCATCGCCCGAGGCGATTGCCTTCCAATGGACATGCGACCAACCGAAGACGAACGACGCAATGGTTGGACTGCCCCCTCCCTTTCGGACCTTGAACGAACCAACCACGAAAACGCCGTCATCCCACATGACTTGGCTGCAATCTCAGTCGGTTTGATCGATGGCGAAGTCTACCTCGATCTTGATTACGTCCTTGACTCAAACGCAGATGTCGACATGAATGTCGTAAAAACTGCTGATGGAAAGTACGTCGAAATTCAAGGAACAGGTGAAGAATCAACCTTTTCTGGTGAAGAACTCGTTGCGCTGTTGGCACGAGCCGACGGCGGACTTGAGGCACTGTTTGATGCTCAAGTCGCAATCCTTGATGGCATCGAGTGAGGCATACTGTTCGGGCGGAAGCCTTGATATGGCAGGGGTCATCGCCAAGTTGCACGGGTCAGTAGCTTAGTTGGGAGAGCGCGGCACTGAAGATGCCGAGGTCGCTGGTTCAAGTCCGGCCTGACCCACCTCAACACACCATGAGCGAAAGCCGTCTACAAAACCATGATTCTTGACACGGCAAAAGCCTGTTTGAATCTTGTTTCCATCGTTGGGTTCATTTGCAAGAACCTCTTCTTGGGGGCATGGGCGGAAAGGGTGATGAGAATCATGCACCGCCTGAGGGCACCGAGCATGAAACTCGGAAAGATAAACTCAGCAAGGAACTCGAAGTCATTCGAACCCGAAGAACCGGTGGCTCAGGCCGCAGTTTCTTGGCGAAGAAAGAGAATTTCGTGCTCTTTGGTGGCATCGTTTACGGTGGACTTTACGCTCTGATGATTTTCGCCATGTCCTCCGGTATGCTCGGTGAATCAACGGCACTGGATCACGCCGCTTCCACGACCTTCCTCGACATTGGTGGCGAATGTGAAGAAATCACTGATGAACCTTGGATCCACATGTTCCCGAATGAAGACCTGCATGTATTCTCGCTTGCTGGTCACAACCTCCCCGAAGGTTTTGCGTCCCTTTCATTCGAAATTACATCGACCGATGAAGGCCAAGAATGGTGGTCAAAAGCAAACTCCACTGTTTCGACGGTCAAGTTCAAAGGCGGCTCAGAAACAGGCCGTTCCAATTACCAAGCCGACTACAGCGAGTTAACCGAAGGCCACTATTCGATCACCTTCGAAATTTCAGTTTACAATCAATCCAACCTCACCGGTGCAAGCATCGTTGAAGGCGGCGAGCAAATTGACAAAACCATTGAATTCGAAATATCAGAATCAAAGCAAACCCTTGCCTTCCTTCCTTTTATCGATGACGAAACAAAGCAAGAGATTCGGGTTACTGACACAGGCGCTCGCTCATGCTGGAGCGTCCAGGATTTGGGAGACTGGGGCTACATCCTCATCGGTGCTGAACTTGGCGGTGGTCGAGAAACTGCAATGCTCTCGGGAGGCTCTGCCGGGATCCCTGCCTGGTGGATGGCTTTCACATCGCTCTCACTCTCGGCGATCACCTTGCTGGTGATTTACCCATTGATGTACAAAATCTACCATCAAGAAAGCGACGACATTCTCTCGAGGGCTCACATTGGCCGTCTTGTCGAAGAAATTCTAACCAAAACAGCAAACCGGTTGTCAATCGATGTTGATTGGGAATTGTACAAACTCGAACCTCGAGAATTATCCATTGACATCATGGTCCCATACAAGAACACGGAATCCACGCTCTCAGACAGCAAGGATGTACGCGCTGAAGTGCTTCGAGAAATCCTTGACGAGTTTGCGATTTTCCGTGTCTTCAAACCCGTTCAGTTGACGGTACGAACGATTGGTGTCAATCAAGGCATTGACTTTGATTCTGGCGTTGGAATTGGCACCTCTGCAGAGGAAGAGACAGAAGAAACTCAGAACTATTCATCCTTCTTCTCCGAACTTCACACCCTCTCACGTGTGGAAGATGAGGTCCGAGAAAGCCTCGAGTTGTTCTTTGCTCGCCGAAACGACCTCGCAATGAAGGGCGCAGTCGTCACCAGTGATGACAGGGTCATCTTCGTCTCGGTCATCTATCGACCAACTCAACGGTTTGCATTCTTCAGATTCAAGAAAACCAGGGACGAAGTTCAAACCGATCTTCATCGATTTATCTCCAAGCGAAACGCTGACTTGTTAGGATCTCAAGACCTCATCGTCAAAGGACGGAATCAAGTTTCAACATTGGCTGACCGATCCGGCGCTGGGCGGGTGGAACGAGCCTCGAAGAGCGACGAGCGAATTGTGGCCGTTGCCCGCCAAGATGGGCTTGGTGGGAAGATGCTCCAAACCAAACTGCTTGGCGATACACTCTCCACTGTTGAGTACATGGCCAACGAAAAGCGCGAGATGATCAACAAGTGGGGCTTCTGGGGTTTGATTGTCTTCGTTTGGATTCCGTTCATGGCATCAGGAGTACTGGTTGGTGCAATGCTCGGATTGCTTTCAAGAATGAACTTCACCCGCGTCCTTTCTGCCACCTTTATCGGTGGTTCAATCGCTTCAGTCACTTGGGCGTACACTGCCGAAGGAATCGTGAAATTCATGCACCAATACAAACTGGAAGCCGTTATTCCACTGATTATCATCGTCTTTGTAGGCGCTGCGTTCCTGCACATTCGCTCAACTAAGATGCGCCGTCAGACTGAACTTTTCGAAGACACGCTTTTGGACAATTTCCATGCGAACATCCAAGCCAAATACGGCGAGCAAGGATGAGGATTCCAATGGACGCCATCACTGAGACGACTGGCAGAGAAGGGCATGTCGGCGATGCATCGCTTATTGGTATCGTGACAATCAGCGATCGAGCAAGCGATGGAACCTATGAAGACCAAGGTGGGCCAGCAATTCTTGCTTTCATCAACGAAGCCATTGCAAGCCCGTGCACAATCCACTACATATGCGTCCCAGATGTTCAGACAACCATTGAGGCTGCCCTGATTGAACTCGCCGACGAGGTAGGGTGTGATGTTATTGTCACGACTGGCGGTACAGGCCCCACCCCTCGGGATGTAACACCTGAAGCCACAGAGGCTGTTGTTGACCGTATCCTCCCAGGGTTTGGCGAACAGATGAGGGCCATATCCCTGAAGTATGTACCAACTGCCATTCTTTCGAGGCAACTCGGAGGGACCAGAGGCTCTTCCTTGATTTTCAATCTGCCTGGACGTCCTAAATCAATCAGGGAGACCATCGATGAAATTTGGCGAGCCGTCCCCTATTGTGTGGATTTGGTCGGTGGACCTTACATCGATACTGTGGATGAAGTCTGCAACGCATTCAGGCCTGCCTCTGCTCGACGTAGGTGAACGCAAAACCCAAGCAAGAGTTCATTGAGTAGATTCCTAAGGCAAACACATGAACCCAAAGAACAACGGAAATTTGTTGGTACTGAACGCCACGATGATCCTACCAGAACAAACCGTTCTGGGCGACTTGCGAACCGAAAATGGAACCATCTTAGAGATCAAGATTGGTGGCGGTCTTGAACCAAACGACAACGAACAAGTCATCGATGCGACTGGGTTGCATCTTCTCCCGGGCGCCATCGACCCTCAAGTGCATTTTAGAGAACCGGGCCAACCCGAAAAGGAAGACCTTGGAAGCGGGTCGGCTGCTGCCGTCAGTGGAGGCATAACCTCATTTTTGGACATGCCAAACAACAAACCAGCCATCACAGACATGAAAGGCATGCAAATGAAACTGGACAGTGCTGCTGCTACATGCGTCAACAACTACGGCTTCTTCATCGGCGCGACGCCGACCAACCTCGCAGAACTTCAAGAAGTCGTGGGGACGCCTGACGCACCGCGAGCCATTCCCGGCATCTGCGGAACAAAGGTGTTCATGGGGTCCTCGACTGGAACATTGCTGGTCAATGAGCGCGAAGCACTTGACACGATCTTTGGCGGAATTGGTGGACTCATTGCCGTTCACGCCGAAGATGAGGACCGACTCAACGAACGTTACCCCTCGTTTGAACATCGCACCGATATGGCAGCCCATGCTGAATGGCGAGACGATGTGACCGCACTTCTTGCCACCAAGATTGCCGTAGAACTTGCAGAGCGACACCAACATAGGCTCCACATTCTGCACCTTACCTCCGGACTCGAAGCTGATTGGTTAGAAGGGCGTACCTCGTTGCCAAGTCAATCTGATGGAAAAGGCGTCATCACAACTGAGGTTCTGCCTCAACATTTGACATTCAATGAAATGGATGTTGAACGTGAGGGCGTGCGCCTGAAGATGAACCCACCAATACGATACCAAGCCGACATGGACATCTTGTGGCGGAGAATTCACGACGGAACGGTGCAGTGCATTGCCACCGACCACGCACCCCACACTTTGGATGCAAAGGCGAAGGGGTTCCCTGCTGCACCAAGTGGTATGCCAGGTGTTGAAACTTCACTCCCTGCAATGCTCACCCACGCTAATGATGGTCGTTGCACCATCGAAGATGTCGTCAAGTGGATGTCTGCGAATGTAGCGGACTGTTACAACATGACGAACAAAGGTGCGCTTCAGCAAGGCTATGATGGAGATCTTGTCTTGGTCGATATGAAACATGAAGCCGAGGTGACTGATGAAAATTCGTGGACACGAGTTGGTTGGAATCCGTACAGAGGCCGAACGCTTGTTGGATGGCCGATGGTAACCGTTGTCGGCGGCGTGCCAGTGTTCGAGCGAACGCCCGAAACTGGTCAAAAAGGGCAACTATTGGTGAAACCAGGTGAAGCTGGTTCAGCCATTGAAATGGCTCCTTGGATTTAATCGCAAATACGAATTAATATCCAATTCTGCCGGATAACATTATATCAAAAGATATTTGATTCCGGATTGAGGAAGTCTGCATGAGTTGGCTAGAAGAAAATATTGGAGAAGGATATCAACAGGTAATTGTCGGCGTTGTGCTGTTCATCATTGGCGCTACAATGGGGTGGCTTGAAGCCGCTGACGGCGCCATGAGTGCGGCTGACGTCTATGTCCCGTCGTTGCTGATGCTTTCCGGGGGAATGGTGACGCTGCTTGGTATCTCCTTTGGCACTGGCCATGAAGACGACAGAACGAACGATTTGATGGATGCCATCAATGATTTGACAAACAGAATGAACGCTATGCTCGGCGAAGAAGAGTGAGATCAAAGGCCGTAAATTCGGCCGTACTTCTCTTCCACATAGCGTAGGAAAGGCTCGGGGCTTGGTGAAGCACCTGTCGCTTTTTCAATCAAATCAGCAGGTGACATTTTACTTCCTTCTGCATGGATTCTTGGCCTCAACCATTCGAGAAGCGGCGACCAATCTCCTGATTCGACGAGTGCATCGATGTCACCAAGTTCTTCAGCCATCGATTCGAGAAGTTGTGCTGCATACAAATTTCCGAGGGTATAGGTTGGGAAATATCCAAATGCGCCCATGGACCAGTGAATGTCTTGCAAACATCCGAGGCGGTCGTTTGGAACCTCTTCACCAAACCACTCTTGGAACATGGTGTTCCAAGCATTTGGCAATTCTTTGACAGTCAACTCACCGTTGAACAACTGCTTCTCAATTTCATACCTGAGCATGACATGGAGGTTGTAGGTCACCTCGTCCGCTTCAACCCGAATGTAGCCGGTTGACACTTTGTTCGCAATTCGATTCAAGGTTGCCGGGTCCCACTCCGGCGCAGAAGGGAAGCACTCTTTGTACCAAGGAAGGGCGACCTTCCAAAAGGCAGGAGTGCGGCCAATTTGATTCTCCCAAAATCGACTTTGTGACTCATGCACTCCAAGGGATACTGCCGCACCACGTGGCGTGTATGAATGATCAGCATCGAGCCCTTGTTCATACAGGGCATGGCCTGTTTCGTGCATCACGCCATAGAGGCAGGAGAACGGCTCACTCAAGTCATATCGAGTGGTGAATCGTGTGTCCCCTGGCCAAAGTCCAGCAGAGAAAGGGTGGGTCGATGCATCCATTCGCCCGGCCTTAAAGTCAAAGCCCATTGCTTCCGATACCTTTGTGCAAAAGGCTGTTTGTTGTTCGATTGGAAATTCGAGACCCTCCGGCCATGGAGGGTCGGGGGACGAGTCCTTTGCCGCCATGATGCGATCTAAGAGGGGGACGAGTCGTTGACGGAGCCCCAAAAAGAGTGGATCGTAGTCGGACACTTTCATGCCGACTTCGAACTCATCCAACAGCGCATCATACGGAGTACCTTCTACCTCGAGGTATGAGATTTTTTCTTTGGTCATCGAAACCAAGCGTTCCAGGTGTGGTTCAAATGCTGAGAAATCGGAAACAGCCCGAGCATCTTGCCAAGCCATCATTGCTTCTGATTTGGCACGAGCGTAATTCGCTACAAACTGTTCAGGGAGCTTGACAGCCTTGTCATGAGCACGGCGCATCTCTCGGACGTTGGCCTGTTGATCCTCATCCAAGTCCGGCTCTCCCTCAAGTTGGGCAATCATTTGTCCAAGGTCGGGGTGAATTAAGCGTGAATGTGCTTCTTTTGCTAACCATGAGAGCATATCGGCCCGAGCGGCTGCTCCCTTTTCGGGCATGATTGTCTCCCGGTCCCACCCGAGGTGACCTTGCAGGGCTTGCAATCGATGGATGTCTTTCACGGCGGTGATGAAGGCTTCGTAGGCGCTCATGGTTGACCATCGGGGCGTGGCACATGAACGCTCGTATGTCGAAACCACAGGTCGTAAGGCCGAGATGCGGGGACATGACGGCCACACCTTCAAGATACGAGGCTCATTACAGTGGACATGGCCAAAACGTTCGGTAAGGACGATGACAAATTGGCCGTCCAAGAAGATCATGAAATTGAGTTGGCTGTAGCCGAACTCGAGGGCATCGATCTTGAATCAGATGGACAGAACGAGGCCGAACCACTCATGGCCGTTGTCCCTGATAATGAAATCCCTTTTGACAAACTGACCTCAGAAGATCTCAGTGAGCAATTAAAACGCAGTGCGAAGATGGTGGTCGAAACATGCATGGATATCCGCCGCGGTGAAAATGTTCTCATTGTGTGTGACCCAACCACTGGAGACATTGGTCAGGCGTTGCATGAGGCTGCGAACGAACGTTCAGACCGGGTGTTGCTCATCGTCATGCCAAAAGCTAGGCATCATGGCGAAGAACCGCCGAGCCCGGTGGCGAATCTAATGCGCCAGCAGCAGGTTGTCATTGCGCCAACTCGCTATTCATTAACGCACACTCGAGCAGTCCGTCAAGCACAAAAAGATAGGGCAAGGGTGGCTACAATGCCAGGCATGACCAATGAAATGTTCTGTCGAGGTGGAATGTCGGCAGACTTTACCGAAGTGAAGAAACGAATTGCTGCACTTCAGCCTCATCTCCGACGCAGGCGAATCCTCAACGTCAAATCAGAACAAGGAACTGATGTCACCTTTGAGGTGAACTGGCGTGAGTGGAAGCTTGATGACAATGGAATCTGCAATCGGCCAAGGATGCTAACAAACCTTCCAGCAGGAAAAGCATTCATCATGCCGCGGGAAGGGACCATGAACGGAACGGTCGTCATTGACGGTTCTTGGGAATCCAATTTGGTTGATGAACCCGTCACCCTGACCATCGAAGCCGGCATGGTTGTCGATGTTACGGGCGGAACCATTGCTGCCTCGATTCGCCAGGAGTTTGGAGAAGCGGCCGGACGATTGCGAGTGAAAGATCGAGAAAATGTGTGGACCGTGGCAGAGTTTGGATTTGGAATGAATCCGCACGCTCGTTTGTTTGGAAATGTTCTCGAAGATGAAAAGCGACTAGGCACGTGCTATTTTGCTGTTGGAGACAACACTGCACTTGGTGGCTCTTCCTCTGTTGGCATTCATATTCCAGGCGTGCTCAAAGAAGCGAGTCTCTGGTTTGATGACACCCATGTTCTCGACAAGGGGCAGTTTTTGCTCCAGTTGTGATCACTGGACTGCGTTTTGGGTTCCACAGATTGGGCAGAACCGCCAGTATGGATCGAGCCCTATGCCACATCCACGACACATCACACCAGAGCGAATGGTTGGCTGAACTGAGGGCATTGTAGGGTGGGCTTGGTTCCACTGATGGGTTGGTTGTTGTTGGTTCCAACCCTGTTGCTGTTGTTGTTGATTCCAAGCCTGTTGCTGTTGTTGTTGATTCCAAGCCTGTTGCTGTTGTTGTTGATTCCAACCCTGTTGCTGAGGCTGAGGCTGTTGCTGAGGCTGTTGTTGTTGGACCGGTTGGTTCAGTGGCTTTCGAACTGGGGCCACAGGGCGCGGAAGGGCCGCTGCTTTGCCAGCTGCAGGTGAAGACATAAACTCAGATAGGGAAACACTTCCGTCTCCATCCGTGTCGGCTTCTGCATGCAACGATGTTGCTTCTTCAAGGGTCGTGCCGGTTGCCACAGCCAACTCTTCAACCGATAATTGCTCGCTGCCATCAGTATCTGCTGCAATGAAGTGTTCTGCTGCGCTGGTGAACAGTTCCTCTTCAGTAACTGGCATCTCCAACGGTGAACTTGCTGGCTCCGGTGCTGCGGGTTCTGGAGCAGGTTCTGGCGTGACCTCTTCCAAAGGCTCTGGCGTGACTGAAACCCTTGGTTCTGGGAGCTCTTCTGGAAGAGGTTCTGGAGCAGGGGTTGGGACTGGAACTTCAGTGGTTTCCTCTTTGAGTCCGATATCGAAAGCGCCTGCGAAGGCGTCTTGTGTTGCCTTAGCAACTTGCTTTTCATTCGTAGTGTCCAAAGTTGGCTCCACAACAGGCTCGTTGACCATTGACGGCAATTCCACCTTTGCAGTCGGCGACTCTGGGGCAACTGAGGTTGGCAAAGGCACTGGTTCTGATGCTGTGGGAAGCGGAATGCTTGATTCATTCGCCACAGGTTTTGGTGCTGGCGCTGGCGTTGGTGCAGGTGCTGAAGGCGTTGGAGCCATTGGGACGCTTGCAGAGGCTGCAACGCCGCTTGCTAATGTCGGGACTGGAAGTGCGTGGCCCGCAACATCGAGCGCAGCCTCAAGTTCTTCTGCCACCGTTAGCAAGGATGATTTGTTCGCCTCTGGTTGGGCTAAAAACGATTCAACCGTCGTGAGGTACCGAGTGACTTCACCTTTGCCACCAGTCGCATAAGCAACGGCTAACAGTTTCAAAAGTTTCATCGGGTCTGCAAGGGTTGTGAGTTTCGCCATCTCCTCCTCGCTAAGCGATGGAGTGTTGCCTGAACTGTCACCTGCTGAATCCGGAGTTCCGAGATAATACGAGAGAGGATCAGGCATCGTCATGATCCCCAAGTGGCCAGCAACGAGGTAGTAAATTTCCCCACCCTCACACTGAATTCGCTCGCTTGCTGCATTGAAATCAAACTCTCCGGGGAGCAGGACAATATCAGAGAGAACTTCGAAGAATTTCTCCATGGCTTCAAGGCGATCCATGGCCATCAATGTGTGAACCATGTCGGAAGATTCAGTGATGCCAAAATAGGCGGCAGCATCGTCGACTTCGATCCCATCTGGCATCGATTCTCCAGGCAATTCATCAACCATGATTCAACCGCCTACGCCTTGCCCACCTGTGTGTGGTTCTTGAGGATGATGCCATCCTTCGTTTGGTGAAACATCATTGATTCATCGACTCCTTCCAAGGTCATAGATCGCACGTGATTGAGGTGCTGACCAACCCGTTTCCTGCAATTGCATGAGGATGCTTCGTTCCTGTTCATCATCATCAATGGCACTTCGTACCCAATCGGCTGCAGATTCACGGTCGTCGGCTTGCCAATCTTCAAAGATGCTTAGATCAATATTGATTTTCGCTTTGCGAACTTTCGCAGCGCCGTCTTCTTCTGGCGCTTCCTCGACAGCGACCTTCGAGGCCACCTTCGTTGCGGTCACCTTGTTCGGGCCGGGGCGATTTCGTGGTGGGCCTGTGGGCGCTTTGGATTGAGGCGGTCCGGAGGTGGGCCCTCGTCCTGGTGGGCCGCCGCTAGGTTTACCAGGTCCTCTTCCGGTCGGCCCTCGTCCCTTTGGCCCGCCTGTCGGGGCTGGCTTTGGTTGAGGTTTGCTTTGCTTTGGAGAAGTTCGAGTTGAAGGGAAAGAAGAGGCAAATGAACCATAATCATCGTCATCATCATCCCAGTCTTCATCGTCATCATCATCGTAATCGAATTCATCGCTTCTGAATAAGCGGCGAATGACAAGAAGAAGCACGATAACGCCAATCAATGCGCCAACACCTGCCAAAGCAGCGTTAGGAGAGGAGAGGCCGAACAAACCAGACGAGGTGTCATCGTCGCTTGCTACGGCAACTGGGCAACCGTCATCATTGCCGTCATCCCCAGCTGGCTGATCTGGACAGTTATCGAAATAATCTGGTACACCATCTGAGTCAGCGTCGCTTTGTGTTGGATCGCAACCGTTTTCATCGACTAAGTTCTTGTACGCTGCTTCGGTTTCTGGACAAAGGTCAGGGTTCGTCCCTGAAGCATTGTCCCCGTAGCCATCTCGATCATAATCTTCCCACTGGGTTGGATTTCCTGCAAGGCCTGTTGGTTCGAACAGGTCACGGTACCCATCACCATCGTCCAAGCAACCAAGGAAATCAATGTACGAGGTGCCATTTTCAGTTGGACACTGGTCTGCGTTTTCACCCTCTTGGTTGTCGCCATAACCGTCACCATCTTGGTCAAACCACTGCGTTGCATCGGTCGGGAATGCATCCCCTGTTTGGTTTTCACGAAGACCGGAAGTTGCGTTCACGTTGTAGGTGTATGTCCCTTTGTAGCCATCGCCGTCAAGGTCCTGTTCCAATGCTGTTTCATCGGTGCACCCGGTAACGTCCACAGGGAATCCTGTAGGTGTGCTTGGGCAAGCATCATCTGCGTCGCTTACACCGTCATCATCGCTGTCCAATTGTGCAGTTGAACATCCATTTGCGTCGACTTCGGTTTCCACAGTGAGTGGGCACAAATCAACAGGGTCGAACACGCCATCACCATCGGAATCAGTTTCACGCTGGGCTTGACTGCACCCAATTGCATCGACGACATCTTCGTACTCGGTTTGTGGACATTGGTCCATGTCATTCATCACACCGTCTTGATCCTCATCGAGTTGGTTTTCAGCGCATCCTGCTTGATTGACGGCAAGACCAGCCCCGGTGTTCGGACATGTGTCTTGTTCATTTGAGACAAAGTCACCATCGTCGTCGGTGTCATCGATAAATCGACATCCAATACCGGTTTCACCACCATTTGGCACTGTGCCTTCGAGCACGCCAGCAATGGTGGTGCATTCATCCGCTTGGTAGCCATCAGGGTTGTCCCCAAATCCATCACCGTCGAAGTCGAGCCATTGAGTCGGTTCAAGAGGGAAAGCATCCGAGGAATCTTCCCATCCGTCACCATCGGCATCAGGGCATCCAAACACGGGGTTGGTGGAATTACCCCAAACACCAGGGCATCCATCGAGTTCCAAGCCAGCACCATTGTTGGTCAAATCTTCATCTGAGAGATCATAGAACGAGGTCCAACGGTCAGGGTATCCATCGCTGTCGTTATCTTCTGCTGCTGCGATGTTGTCAGGGAACATATCAGGGTCTGTCGCCCCTTGGGAGCTGTTGTCTCCATAGCCGTCTCCATCTGAATCGGCCCATTGTGTTGGGTCGAGTGGCCACATATCGGCACCCATAGATTCGTTCCATTCGAAGAAGCCTCCGATGTCCGAGGGGTCTGACGACCCGTCGAGGTCGGTATCTAAGCAACCGTTGCGATCTCGCCACGAAGCACCCCAGTCCCATGGGCAAGCATCCCCTGTCACGGTATCTGAGTCATTGTCACCCCAACCATCCCCGTCATAATCGGCGTATTGGGAGGGGTTGAATGGAAACAAGTCGCCGGTTGGATTGTTTGGATCAAGGGGTGTTGCGCAGCAGTCGGGCCCTGAATTGTCGCCGTAACCATCCCCATCAGAATCCTTGGATTGTTTCCAATTTAGAATGAACACATCGCCGT
>Ga0206677_10001972_pt1 | contig 18609 bp, 16 predicted proteins | sample M130m12015metaG_FD_155475 | JGI IMG/M metagenome (GOLD analysis project Ga0206677, IMG submission 155475) | Ammonia-oxidizing marine archaeal communities from Monterey Bay, California, United States - M1 30m 12015 | ecosystem: Environmental > Aquatic > Marine > Intertidal zone | place: USA...
CTGGCCCGTTACTAGATCGCATCGACCTTCACATTACGATCGACCGACCGCCGCCCGACGCATTGCTGAGCAAACGTCCCACGAAGAACCACTCTCAGACCGTGAGGGAAAATGTGACTCAACTTCGTGAGAAACAGCTCGACCGTCAAGATTGCTTAAACAGCGCGTTGGAGGGTGATCAATTAATCAGCGTTTGCGGACTCCCGCCCAAAACACAAACTTGGTTCGTCGCGGCAATCACGGCACTGTCATTATCGGCTCGGAGCGCTCACCGCCGGCTACGGGTTGCTCGCACGCTCGCTGACTTGGGAGGTGATGACGCAGTCTCGATCACTCATCTCGAGACCGCGTTGTCTTTCAGGGAAATCGACAGCCGGTCCGCTGCTGAGCGCGCTTAGCGGCTGCCTTCGACCATAAAGTCGACGGCCAATCTAATCTCATCATCGGAGCAATCGGCACAACCTCCTCGCGCGATCATGCCAGTGCCCGCGACGCCATTGATACCGCTGTCGTACAAGGCATCCATACCTTTTGCGATACGACTGGCCCACGCCACCTGCTCACCGACTTTCGGCGCACCCGCAATACCAGCGGAATGACACGCCATGCAAGCCGCGTTGTAGACATCCTCTCCCGACCGCGCGGCGCCTTCAGTCATAGCAACACCACCTCCACAAGCTTCTCCCTGCACGCAGACTGCGGAAAAGGGCTGTATCCGTGCTTCGATGTCGGCTCGTTGTCGATCCGTTAAATCAAGTGCCAGCACCGTCATTGGGGCCAGTAACAGAATAATAAGTAGTCCGCGCATGATGGATTCTCCGTCTCAGGGATCGGGAGTATAGCGGTTGCGGAAAAGATCTAAAACTGGCGTAACACACTCTCCCAGTGGCCGCCCGGTTATAATGGCGTCACCGAAGCCAAGATGACGTCGCGATGAAGCTATACACCTTTGATGCTGCCCCAAATCCCGCTCGATTAAAGCTCTTTATGGATTTCAAGCAGATTGAGTTAGACACCATTCAAATCGATTTAGGGGCTGACGAACAACTCAGTGATGCGTATCAAGCCATCGTGCCAGAGGCGACCGTTCCCGCATTGGTGCTTGATGATGGCACGGTATTGAGTGCTGTCATTGCCATCGTGCATTACCTGGAGGAGCGCTTTCCCGACAAACCCTTACTGGGCCGCACACCGGACGCGCGAGCCAATACGCTTAACTGGAACCACCGACTGTTCACTGAGATTTTCAGTCCCATCGCGGACGCCTTTAGAAATGCGCATCCAAAATATAAAGATCGAGCACTGCCCGGCGTCGCGCCAGTCATACAGCTACCAGCATTGGCTGAGAGAGGACAGCTCCGGCTCGCTGAGGGGTTCGACATGCTGAACCGAGAATTAGCGCAACGCCGGTACCTTGCAGGACCAGACTTTTCCTTCGCTGATATCGATTTATTAGTGGCGCTCGATTTCGCTAAATGGGCTGCACGCGCTACGCCTGACGCGGCCTTACAACACCTCAGCCGCTGGCGTGATGAGGCCCGTCATGCACTGAGTGGCTAAGTGTGGCTCGTGTCATTCTCCTATCCCTGCTGCTGTTAACCGGCTGTGATCAGTCTGACTCGGGACTCGCGCATCTGAATGAGTACCTGAGTCGGTTATCCACCGTCACCGGCACCGCGCTCGAGTTACAGGCGCTACCGCGGTTCGATCTAGCACCACCGCTGCCCGATAAAGCAGGGTACGCGACCAATCAGCAGATCGATCTGATCGACTTCCTGTCCTTGACCGGCTGTTCACTGCAGGTCAATCTCGGACGGCGTAATACCCAGCTGGGGAGAACCGCCTCTCCTTCACAGCGACTGCTGTTGGATCTCGAATTTCTCGACCTCGCTCCGGCGTGTATCGAACTATTGGAAACCCGTGGCGATACCGAACTGGCAGCCACCATTAGGGTTGCCAGTGACGACCGCGAGCAGGCACTGCCAAGCGCTGTTTTTGACGCGGTATTGCTTGGTGCCGAGTGGCGCGCGTTTTGGCATGCCGACTCGACCTTGGGGGATTACCCGCAACAAACGAGTAGTCTCGTTGAACAAACCGTCACCTCGTTGTCGGCCATGACTGCCCCTTGGCTAAACGGAAATTGGTCCGCTGACAATCGTGCATTTGAGCTGTTACTGAGTGATGTGCGAGCGGGTGACGGGGGCGAGTTACTTCTCGCAACGTCTCAGCTAGTCTGGGCACTCGAGAGGGCCAATGCACTACTGACCAAAACTCAATCAGAGCGTCCGCTCTGTCCCTTCGGACAATCCACCGAACGATCTAGAGCCTTGCAACGGGTCGTGCAACAGTTTTTCGTGGGCAATGTTCAGCCTTGGGTGGTCAGCCTTCGTCGGCGAGCAGAGCTCATCCATGAGCCAACTCAGCGCCTTGAAACAGTTCTCACCAATTCAGTAACGCAGCCCTACCAAGATTGGGTGATGGCGCGTGACGCACTGCTATTGCAACTGACTCGAATGACGCGGCAACATGTTCAAGCCGTTCAAGCCACACTCACAAACTGCCAACAGGATTAAATGACCGGCAACTAAAAGGTCTCTTATTGCGACAATGTGTCAGATGGCACTTTGATCGTGATCCACGGGCTGTGATAATCCAAGGTCAGTGGCCGCTCAGTAGCTGAGTGATATCCCTCGGGCCTGCTAGGGGCTCGGCAGCTCAATGTCGTTGCGTGACTGTCGAAGACGACAGCTGCACCGCCGAAAGGGGATGATCAGCACACTTTGGTACATTGGTTTTTTATTTTTGATGATTTGTGGAGAGATTCGATGCACATAATCCGTTTAGCCTGCGCTGGGATTGTCATAGCGACACTGGCGGCCTGCGCCACTAAGCCACCCGAGCCGGTGGTTGATTTCGCACCTGAGTATGATTTTAACCAACCCAAAACCATCGCCTTCTATGCGTTGAGTGGCTCTGTTACCGGCAATAACCCCTCTGAACTTACTGACTTTCAAAGAGATCGTATCGACAGCGCACTGCGAGGCTCACTGGAAGCGAAGGGTCTGGTGTTTGTCGAGAATACGAGCGATGCCGATTTACTGTTGAGCTGGCATTTGAACCTCATGGAAAAGACGGACGTCAAAAGCTACAACAATCCCTCCTACGGTGCCTCTATGGGCTATAGCCGTTACAACCGCTACTCGATGTACAACTGCTACAACTGTATGGGTCAGACAGACGTTCGCGTGACTGAGTACACTCAGGGCACTTTCATTATCGATATGATCGACCCCGAGGAAAAAGCCTCAGTATGGCGAAGCGTCACACAGTCTAAACTGAAGGAAGAAACCATTCGTGATCAGGCAGCCCTCGACAGTGCGGCCGACCGCGTGCTGGGGGGCTTTCCGCCCGCTGGTAGTGCAGCCCCCGCTCCCTGATTCGCATCGCTTACTGCACGCGTATCGAAAGAAACTCATTCAAAGCGGGGTTATGCGGGGGAATGCCCCCGCTGCCTGACCCCAGCATGAGAAGGCGCTCATCGTCTCACTCACGCGAGCCCGCGCCAGACGCTTTGAAAAAGTTGACCTGCGGTCAGCGATCAGCCGCGCCAGTGACTCGGAAGCGATTTATACTGTGCGTTGACTGAGGCTCTGACATGCCCAGCGACGAACGTAGGAACCGACATGTTTACTTATATCAACCCGGAGATTCGTGAGCGTCTGATTCGTGACGGAAAGCTGCGTCGCATCAATAGCGACGGTGAGCCGGTCGAAACAGACAGCGCAGCGGGTCCTGGACAACACCTTAATCTCCTGGGCCCTATCCCCATGCCCCTCGCTAGAGGCTCGCAGCATCCGACGGTCAGATGGTATGCCTGTGTCAGAAGCACCGAGCTGAGTGAGGTTGAGGATCTAGCCAGCACCTTGCGTGAACAAGGCGGCCAACACTTGTTCTCTCATTTGGCCTCCAGCATGGCAGTGAACAGCATATTGGTCATCGGCAAGCCCGAAGAGAGCGATAACCCCTTAGTCAGAGTGCACTCCAACTGTCTAACGGGCGATATTTTTGGCTCTCGGCGATGCGAATGCGGACCACAATTAGAAGCAGCGATTGATCGGATTGCAGAGGATCCCCAGGGCGGTTATTTAATTTACATGGCGGGCCACGAAGGCCGAGGGATCGGGCTCTGGGCGAAAGCGGCGACCTATCTATTGCAAGATGCAGGCGAGGATACCTATCAGGCCAACCAGTCTTTGGGCTTACCCGACGACTCCCGAGATTTTTCGGATGCGGCCATTTTGCTCAAACATTTTTGCCACGGTCGCGGCATCCGCCTACTCACCAACAATCCGAAAAAACTGGATGACCTAGCCGCGCTGGGCGTCAAAGGGATTGAACAGGTGAAGCACGTTGTCGGCGTCGACGATTTCAACTTGCAATATCTCAAGGCCAAACGTGATTGGGGACATAAGCTAGCCGACGATGATCTGGATACCCCGACTTAGTGTCGTCAGGTTAATTTAACCACTCCGGCAGCGGCTCCCGCCCCAGCGGCAACTCCATCATGTTATCCGCGGCTTGATGGCTATGCCCTACCATTTCATCGTAAGCGCTGCGTTGTCGCAGGAAGAGCTCGCAGGTGACCGCTTTGCGAATGGTGCGCTGCATCTCTAACAAATTGCGGGTCTTGAGCACCTTGCCGTTGCGATCGGCAATCAGCCGCTCCTCCTCGCCGAGCCGAGCGTGAGCAATATACAAGCTCAAATCCACTGATTCGATGACAACGTCCGTGAGTCCAGCACTGCCGAGCTCGCTTAAGGCTATTTTCATTACACTGTCCCTCCTGAATGAACTACGACTCGGCAGCTCGTTCGGTTTGCTCATTGCTCTATCAGGCTGCCCCCCTTTGGGTAGACGAGAAGCAGGCGGAAGGCAAACGGTGCGACCGACCGTCGACCCATACACCAAACGAGGACAAGCGCGACACAGTGTGTCCAGCACAGTATGACAACGACAGCATGGCCATAGTGACTGAGCCCTTCACAATTACCCGAGCAGGCGCGCCCGCGGAGACGCTGCCCCGGTGTAGCGGTGTCTATCGATTTTTCGATGCGGCTGGCGCGCTCCTGTACATCGGGAAAAGTGTCGATATCCGCAGCCGGGTGACTCAGCATATTAATGAGGGTCGTAAACCCGGTCGCCATCAACGTCTGATGTCACAAGTCCGCCAAGTGGATTGTCAAATGACCGCTGGGGAGGTCGGTGCCTTGTTAATCGAGAATGACGCCATCAAACGCGAGGTCCCCCTGTTTAACCGTCGCCAAAGGCGGCTGCGGCGCCTCTGGACGATTACGCTGACCTCTTCGCCTGAGGGGTTTTTGCAGCCCAGCGCCATCGACTTTCTACCCATCGCCACGAGGAACATCGATACATTTGGACTCTATGCCAATAAAAGCCGAGTCATCAGCTCACTGCAAAACCTGGCCAGAGATCACGCCCTGTGTCTTCGCATGATGGGGCTAGACCGAGGCCACGGGCCGTGTTTTCAACACCAACTAGGGCGATGCGATGGCGCCTGCGCCGGCGCGGAATCTTCGGCAGCACACAATGCGCGTTTGCTGGATCAACTCTCGCGACAACGCATCGCGGCATGGCCATTCGACGGCCCTTTACTACTGGCAGAGCACACGATTAAACCCATCGAAAAGCAACCCGAGCAACAATTTCACCTCATTGATCAGTGGGCATGGTACGGCTGCTTCGACACGCTAACAGCGGCACAAGAAGCCTTACTAACCGAACAAACACCCGCCTTCGATCGCGATGCTTACCGCCTGATTTATAGCGCGATGTATCGCGGCCGGGTGAACTTACAAGACGTGTCAACCGGTCAGCCGGTCGTGAACGTCCTGTTGTCAAAGAACCCTCACACCTCATGAATATTGTCTGGTTCAAGCGCGATCTTCGACTCATCGATCACCAGCCGCTCGCAGCAGCCATCGATCAAGGAGAGCCACTACTACTGCTCTACATCATTGAACCGATGCTCATTCGGGACGCTCACTACCGAGGCCGTCATTGGCATTTCATCGCGCAATCGCTCAATGAACTCAATCAGCAGTTGCAGCCATACGGCACCACCATTCAGGTGCTCGAAGGCGAGGCAGAAACACTGCTGAGGACCCTCCACCAGCACCTGCCCATTAAACAGCTTTTTAGCCATGCAGAGACTGGACTGAGCCTCACTTTTGATCGCGATCGGCGCGTCATGCGCTTTTGCACTGCCGAGGGGATTCGCTGGCAGGAATTCCAAAGCAATGGCGTTCAGCGCGGCCGTGCTGATCGTCGGGGATGGAACCGCGCCTGGCATCAGGTGATGGGGCAACCGCTCATTACGACCAATCTGAATCGCCTCAGAACACTGCATCAGCCGCTACCTGAAGCCTTAATGGGAGCACAAACAAGCCGATTGGCGGGTTGGGACGCACACAAACCCGACTTTCAGCGCGGTGGCACCCAAGCGGCATCGTCCGTGTTATCGAGCTTTCTCGACGAACGCGCTCAGCGTTATCAAATAAGTATTTCTAAACCTGAGGCCAGCCGACATCATTGTTCTCGACTGTCACCTCATTTGGCGTGGGGCAATCTAAGCTTGCGTCAGGCTTACCACGCGCTGAAACACAGGCAAAGTGAAGGGCAATGGGGCCGCGCGCTCGGCGCCTTTGAGTCTCGATTGCACTGGCACTGCCATTTTATTCAAAAGTTCGAAATGGAATGCCGGATGGAGTGTGAGGACTTAAATCGGGGGTATCTGGATTTTCCGCGTCGCCGCGACCCAGAACGGCTCGGTGCTTGGCGAGAGGGCCAGACCGGCTACCCGTTAATTGATGCGTCGATGCGATGCTTGCTGCAAACGGGTTACATCAATTTTAGATCTCGAGCCATGCTGGTGTCCTTTCTCACACATCATTTGTGGCAAGACTGGCGCACCGGGGCCGCTTGGTTAGGGTCACTCTTCCTCGATTTTGAGCCGGGCATTCATTATCCACAAATGCAGATGCAGGCGGGAGTCACGGGCATCAATACCATCCGGATTTATAACCCGGTCAAGCAATCTTTGGATCACGATCCAGAGGGGACTTTTATCTTACGTTGGGTGCCTGAGCTGGCTGGCCTACCCACCCCGCTGCTACATCAACCTTGGCTTCGATCACCGCTTGAGCGCCAGATGCATCCCATCGACTATCCTGACCCCATCGTGGATCTCAAAACGTCTTATCAGGAGGCTAAAGAGCAGTTGTGGCGGCTCAAATCCACTGAGGGCGTTAAGCGCGAGCGGGAGCGTATTCTCAGTCGTCATATTGAACAGCGCGTCAGTCGCGCGAAGAGCGCCTCCTCCCCCTAAATCCTTTGCTATGCTGGACGCCACTAAAAACCGTAGAGAGACCATTATGCTGATCATCCTCTGGATTCTCGGAGCGCTACTCGCTTTGGTCGTATTGGCCATAGTGCTCCTCCCCATCTTTATCGACGAGCAGGCGCTCACTGAGTTGGCGGCAGAGCAAGTGCGCGCCAACACAGGGGGTGAGTTGGTCATCAACGGGGAGACCGACATCAGTTTTTTTCCGCGCTTTGGGTTGCGACTCGAAGACGTCGAACTGGATCTGCCCGCGCAAACTGAGTTTGACGTCACGATCGCGGCGTCGGTGGATGAACTAGAGGTAGGTCTTTCTCTGTTACCGCTGTTGAGTGGCACTGTCGATGTCGGCACGATCATCATTGCGGGGATCGCTGCGGACATCACCGAACCACAGGCACTCCCGCCAGCACCCGAACCCATGCCAAGCATGAGTGATAGGGAATGGGAACAGCGAGGCAAGCTCATTCGACGGACCAAAGCGCAAGAACGTCAGCGCCAATTGGACGAGGGGAGTGATTTCTCCGGAATCGGCATACTCGCCGAGGCCATCCGAATAGATGATGTCACCGTGAAGATTCGATCGTGGGAAGGAGATCTCATCAACCACATTGTGGTGGAAACCCTGTCTCTCGCCGACGTGAATACGCGAGATGAACCGATGCGCCTCGATGGCGCAATCATCGTGCTCGGTGATGGCGGCGCCGTGCCGTTAGAGATCTCCCTCGACGGCAATATCCGACTCACCTCTGATCTGAGCAGGCTCCAGCTAGATCAGTTAAAAGCAACGGTGGACGGTGCGCTCACCGAACCGGTCATCAATACACTTAGCGGTGACTTCACAATGACTCCCGCCAAGGGCGACTTCGTCATTAATACGAGACTCCCTGGAGGCGATGTGAACGGTCAGCTGGTGTGGTCGCCGCTCGAAAGTCCAGAGATCAAGCTCGACATCACAACTGAACGACTCGATCTGGATCAGATTCATCCAGCAACCCCGGCTGCGACAAACTCAATACCGATGGAGACCGCACCCAAGGAAGCCGCAACGAAGGCCACAGCAACGGCGCCCCAGCCCGTTACTCAGCCAACCAACGTGTCGGCACCCCTCCCCGTGGGTCCGCTACGCGACCTAGACTTAGCACTGCGTGTAGCCGCTGACCATTTGATTGTCAGTGGACAATCGATTAACACCGCTCAAGTCTCTATGACCATTAGAGATGGCGTCACGACCATCGATTACCTCCGTGGTGTCCTTCACGAGGGGCAACTCGACACCCGCATCACACTGAATGCGCGCAGACCCATCGTGGAAGCCGACGTTGAGGGTGGACTAAAAGGGGTCAACATGGATTTGTTGCTGGCAAGTGTGGGCAACACGAATGCCGCCACCGGACGCATCGAACTCGCGTGGGATATCGATACCGAGGGCGCAACCAGTAATGACCTGATCACCGGCCTCAACGGCGATGTCAGCGCGGAGGGTCAAGACCTTGTGTTCAATAAAATTGCCGTTCAAGGATTAGTCTGCACGGCCGTTGCAGCGGTGAATAAAATCCCACCGATCTCAGGTCTTCCCACCAACACACCCATTAGTGAGCTCAGAATGGCGCTCGATTTTGATGATGGCGCGGGCGACATTGAGGCACTGCGCTTCTCGACGCCCGGCGTGGTCATGAAAGGCTCGGGTGATATTGCGCTGGATACCCTCGACTACCGCTTTCGGCTGGAAGGCCAAGTCAATAATGACATCATGGAGGTCAGCCCGCAGTGTGTCATTGACCAACGCTACGCAGGCGTCGACTGGCCGGTCGACTGCCAAGGCAATTTATCATCGGAATCGGGACCCGGCTGCCAGATTGATATTGCGTCGGTAGCAGAACAAATCCTGAAAAATGAAGCACAACAACAGTTTCAAGAGGTGATCGAGGAAAAAGCCGGTGCCTTTATGAAGAAACTGTTCGGTGATTAAAACGATTTTCGACACGGTAGCGAGACAATGACAGCAGGCTTTGAGCATTCCTATGCGCGCCTTGGGCGCGCTTTCAGTTCAGTACAGCAACTTGATCCCGTCTCGGCCCCCCAATTATTGCTTTGGAATGCGACGCTTGCGGCCGCTCTCGAGTGGCCGAGTGACCCGCTGTCCGACCCGGCGCAACTCAGCGCATTAGCTGGAAACGAGATACTTCAGGGCGCACAACCCATTGCTACAGCCTACGCCGGGCATCAATTTGGACAATATAATCCGCAACTCGGTGATGGCCGTGCCACCTTGCTCGGCGAGTGGGTCACCTCTGCTGGCGATCGTTTTGACATCCAGTTAAAAGGTGCGGGGCCGACGCCTTACTCTCGCGGTGGTGACGGCCGCTCCCCTGTGGGACCTGTGATTCGCGAGTATTTGATGTCCGAAGCAATGAACGCTCTCGGTGTACCTACAACGCGGGCGCTGGCAGCCGTTAGCAGCGGTGATCCGGTCTATCGCAATCGCCTCGAACCAGGCGCCGTCCTGACAAGAGTGGCGAGTAGCCACCTCCGCGTCGGCACCGTGCAGTACTTTGCCATGACGCGAAGCGGTGAGGGTTTGGCAGAATTGGTCGATTATGTCGTACAGCGCCATTTTCCAAACCACCCCGATGAACAGAACACCGCTTTGGCGCTGCTCGATGGGGTTTGCGCTCATTTCGCTGAATTGGTGTCGCACTGGCAAGTACTCGGCTTCGTCCACGGCGTACTGAATACCGATAATGCCTTACTGTGCGGTGAAACCATCGATTATGGCCCTTGCGCCTTTATGGACTATTTTGACCCGACCGCGTCCTTTAGTTCCATTGATCGCCAAGGTCGCTACGCTTGGCCCAACCAGCCGGGCATCATGCATTGGAATCTCGCCGTATTAGCAGAGTGTTTGCTGCCCCTGATCGATACGGACCCGACGGTGGCGCAACAGCAAGCGCAGGCCGTCGTCGACCGTTACCCGCAGCGCTTCCATCACCTGCATCAAGCACGTTTAGCAAAGAAACTAGGGCTCGATCGCATGAAAGAGACCGACGGCGCACTACTGCAGGCTTTCCAAGATGTCTTGGCAGCAGAGCGTCTGGATTTTACCTTGGCGTTTCGATGGCTGACGGAGTGCGCCAACGACACACTGGCGCATTCCCCTCTGCCCGAGCTGTTTGCCGCACCCGCAGCGTTGACGGACTGGGCGCAGCAATGGGCAGCGCGGCGCAAAGACAACACGGGCGATACCGAGACGCTGAATACCGACATGCAATCCGCCAACCCCGTCGTGATTCCAAGAAATCATCTGGTACAGCGCGCCATTGAACTGGCGGAGACGGGTGAGACCGACTGGATACGCGCCTGGGCTGCACGCGCCCAAACCCCGTTTACCTGGGACAGCAATGATCTCGAGTGGGCCCGCCCCCCGAGCGAGGAAGAACGGGTCACTCAAACCTTCTGCGGCACCTAAGATCGCTTTTGCTGGCGGGTCGGCGCCAGTCTTTTGAATGACGCCCTGCGGCCGGGCAACGTATAATCGCCGCTTCAACATGGAGATATGACTTTGACCACCGAGTTTCTCGGAAAGCAGCTATCCGGTCCCTTTACGATTCCATCGGGGATTGTGACCACCGCGCCTTCCATTATTCAGCGCGTGATCGATACGATCCCTGAGATTGGCGTGATCACGACAAAAAGCATCGGTTTTGAGCCTCGGCTGGGATATCGAGAGCCCGTCTACAGTCAGTATGCGCCGGGTTGTTTCGTCAACGCGATTGGTTTGACCAACCCAGGCGTAGAAGAGGCCCTTGAGGGTCTTCGCACGCTGACAGTGCCAGAAGATCGATTTTTACTCGTCTCCATATTTGGAGGCTCCATTGAAGAATTTGTCGCCGTGGCCCGGCAGCTAGCCCCCGTCGCAGACGGCCTAGAGCTTAATCTCTCCTGCCCCCATGCCAAAGGCTACGGCATGGCAATGGGACAAGATCCGGATATGGTGCGCGCCATCGTTGCCGCGGTCTGTGACGCGGTGGAGATACCGGTTATCGCCAAACTCACGCCCAACGTGGACGACATCGCCGTGATTGGACAAGCCGCACTAGCGGGCGGCGCTGCGGGGCTGTGCGCGATCAACACCACAGGACCCGGCTATACCGAGAGTCATGGTCACCCCATACTCAGTAACGGGCTGGGTGGAATGTCGGGGAAAGGCGTTTTACCCGTGACCTTGAAGGCGCTGGCGGCACTGCGCGCTGTGACCGATGCGCCCCTAATCGGTTGCGGCGGTCTCTCTTCTGCCGCGGACTGCCGCGCAGTAGCGCATTGCGGCGCTACCATTTTTGGCATTGGATCAGGACTCACAGGGCTCGATACCCAGGCATTGGGTCATTACTTTGCCGATCTCGCGCACGATATGAACCACCAAACAGATCGAGCCGCCGCGCAGGTTCACTTCGACCTGGATATGAGCTTTAGTCCTTATCAGGTGACTGACAATAAGCCAGTCTGTGACGACATCAGTGTGGTGACCCTCGATGGCAGCCTCGATATCCGCGCAGGAGAATATGTGTTTGTCTGGATACCCGGCGTGGGTGAAAAGCCATTTTCTTGCCTGACCGCAGACCCAGTCAGATTAGCGGTAATCAATGTGGGACCGTTTACCGATGCCTGTTACCAGGCCTCTCCGGGCGATACACTTTACCTGAGAGGCCCTCATGGGGTTGCTGTCTCCCCCCCTGATGATGCGCATATCGTGTGTGTCGCGGGTGGCACGGGACTGGCTGCGGTACTGCAAATTGCTGACGATTTTGGTTCAGCGAAACAACCCGCTGACATCTTTGTCGGAGCGCGAACCGCTAACCGATTGTACTTCCGTGATGAGTGCGAAAGTGTAGCTCGGGTCACTATTGCGACAGACGACGGCAGCGCAGGATTCGAAGGCCGCGTCAGCGATGCGTTGGCCGCCTTTTTAGCCGAGCAGCCAGCCGCCGCACTGGAGAAGATGATTTTCTATAACTGTGGTCCGGCGCCCATGATTCATGCCAGCGAAGCGGTACAACAACAATTTGTCTCGGCAGACCGTATTTTCAGCGCGATCGATTACTTAACAAAGTGTGGCGTGGGAATTTGTGGCGCCTGTGCGTCACCAGATGGTCGTCGAATTTGCGTCGATGGGCCCTTTATTACCGCTGAGTAACCCACCTGTCGTCTTCTCACTGTCTCAGCTGAAAACCACTCTATTAGTGACAGCTTTCATCTTGCCAGTTGACTGAGCAGGAAATGTTGCCATCATCGAGCGTCCTCCTTCGACAAAAAGTGGTATCGAGATATGAACGGTAACTTGCTCGATCACAGTGCGCTGCACTGGACTCACTACACTGATGACAGTGCTGGCGATGCGCCCATCAGCTATTGGGGCACGATTCTTGATATCGATACCTCAGGACATATCAGCGTGCTCTATCGCTGGGACCCTCATTGTTATTGTCACTTTCACCGACACCTCTGCTCGACCACTTCAATCGTCCTTGCCGGAGAGCTCCATGTCAGTACTTACGAGGCTGATGAGCTGACCGCAACAACCGTTAGAACCACCGGTGACTATGCCAAAAAACCGCCCGGCGATATCCATATGGAGCAAGGCGGTGCCAACGGTGCCCTCGTCTTATTTGAGCTCTATGCACCCGATGGCCAACTGACTGATCAGCTCGACCAAGAGGGTAATATTCTGCGCACGCTCACAACCGATCATTTACGTCACGCATTGCTGAAACAGAACACATCGGCCGCTGCCTGATAAACTCGAGTCATCGTCACTGCTGAGAGGTCGACACCATGTCTGCAGAACTCCATCCGCTAGCCCCCCACACACTCCCCAGCTTTATTGGTGCCGCCGATGGCAGCGATCCGCTCTTTTCCGCGATCACCGTCATTTTAGTACTGGCCGTATTGGGTATCGGCATTGGCTATCTCTCGCTTCATGCCATTCCAGAGCGATTGGCCCACAAACACGGCAACACCCAATCGCAATTGATTATGGTGCTCGCACTGCTGGCGTTGTTTACCCACAATAATATCTTCTGGGTGGTCGCATTGATCCTAGCGGTGATGAAACTGCCCGACTTTCTCACCCCGATTAACAGCATCTCAGACTCATTAAAAAAAATGACGACAGCAGATACGGATGCTCCGCCGCCGCAACTCGATCACCACGAAGAGGCGCGTTAAGTCATGCTAGAACTTATCTTGTGTTCACTGTTTACGGTCTTACCTGACTACCTTTACCGCCGCTACCGTCACGGTAAACGTTGGGGTCAAGAGATCACCTTTTTTACGGTCTGGTACGAGCTTCGTATCGGGATCACCGCCTGCTTTATCTTAACGATCAGCTTCATCACGGTGGTTTTCTATTTTCACCCCTCGACGACTAACGCGGGCCCCTACTTCCGTACCATCCCCTTGCTTCCGCAAGGCGGCGGCTTGGTCGAGGAAGTGTTTGTCAAAAATGGCGAGGCGGTTGAAGCGGGAGCGCCATTATTCAGCTTGCTCGATAGTTCTCAGGCGGCCAGTGTCAATATCGCTGAGAGTCAGCTCGGTCAAATCGCCTCTGCTTTTGTGCAAGCGCAAGCACAATTAGACGGCGCGCGGGCACAACAGGTCCAAGCCGAGAGTGCTCTGGCGCAAACAGAAAATGAACTCGCTAAAAAGCAGGCGTTGGCTTCACGAGGCCAGCAATTGGTGAGTCAGATCGAACTCGACCGCCTAGAGATATCGCTCGCCCAGAAAAAAGGTGGCGTACAAGCCGCAAAAGCCAATGTTCTAGCAGTGGAAACGCAAATCAGCGAAGTGCTCCCCGCGCAGCAAAAAAGCGCCCAGAAACAACTGGAACAGGCTCAGGTAGAGCTCGATAAGACCGTCATCTATGCCGGTGTGGATGGCAAAGTGGCGCAGTTTTTTCTTCAGCGCGGCGACTACGTCAATCCGATTTTACGACCAGCCGGCGTATTGATCCCCACGACAGGACCAGAATCAGGGCAAACCTCAATAGCCGCTGGCTTTAACCAACTCTCAGCGCAAGTCATTAAGCCGGGCACGCTGGCTGAAGTGGTGTGCCTATCGAATCCGTTTACCGTGATTCCGATGATCGTCACGCGAGTGCAACCGGTCGTCGCCGCTGGGCAATTAAAGCCGGCAGACGTGCTCATTGATGCGCAGCAACGCGCGCGGCCGGGCACCTTGACCGTTGTCATGGAGCCCCTCTATGCCGGAGGCCTGGCCGACGTCATCCCAGGCAGCAAGTGCATTGCGAATGCCTACACCAGTAATCACGAACAACTGGAACGGGGCGACTTGGGCTTGGGCGAGACCGTGTTTTTGCACATGGTCGATGCTGTTGGCCTGATCCATGCCATTATTCTCAGAATGCAGGCATTGTTACTGCCCGTTCAGATGCTGGTCTTTGGTGGGCACTAAGCGGCAGCGCTTTTCATAAAGCACTCGTTCCCTGTTGGCATGGGATATCAAAAAAAGGGGGGGGCGTCGCCCCTCCTCGAGCAGCAAAAACACCTCACCCGCGATAGCATCGTTCGGTTTGATGCGCTGTCCGCATTGACGCTAGTTCATCCCCCGTGCTGCTGAGGCGCATTGCTCTTTGGCGCATTTGTCTTAAAAAGCGGCGCGTCACTCAGGTCCTGGTGACGCTCAGCAGATCCGAGCGCTCTGGGCGCCCGTATCGCTTAATACAGATACTGAGGCCGCTACCATGTTCACTACTTCCCCTCCAAGCGAACCCCGTCACAGCGAGGGTCGATTTGCCACTACTATGAGAAGCCTGCTGGGAATAGGTCTGTTATCCGGCCTTATCGGGACATTGAGCGCCTGTGGTACCGCATCGCTCGATGATCATCAAATGGCGGAGCCGTCCTTTGCCCCTGAAGAATTTTTTAACGGGATACTGACGGCACATGGCGTGGTGAGAGACTATTCCGGCGCTGCGACACGCCACTTTAATGCGGATATCACTGCCTGCTGGCAAGCGGGTGTGGGTACGCTGGATGAGGCGTTTGTGTTTGATGACGGCGAGCAACAGGTCCGCGTTTGGACGCTGACGCCTGACGGAGCGCAACGCTACATTGGCACTGCGGGAGACGTTGTGGGCGAAGGCAACGCCCGTTGGCAAGGTAATGCCATGTTTCTGGATTACACGTTACGCATTGAACTCGAGGACGGTCCTATCGACGTGCACATCGACGACCGCATGTATCGCGTCAGCGAAAACGTTGTCATTAACGAATCGAAAATGCGGAAGTTCGGCGTCGGCGTTGGCGAAATACTCCTGACATTGGTGAGGCACCCTGAGCGCGAGGCGACCTGCCCCAGCACCTAGTCAGTGCCTCCCTGCCGCGCCAGAGCCATGCCAACAAGCAGACTGCCTTGCCTTGTACCAAGGCAGCGTTAGCCCGACCCCATGAGTGTCCCGCTCCTCCGCCCCTCTCTCAGCCTGCGGTGGCAGGCTCTAAGCTTTGCCCAATCATGAACAGCAAATGCTGCGTGTGTGCTCGAGTCATGGTGTCAGGCGCTGACCGCTTTTTGAGCTGATCTTGCAGCACTGACAGTTCATAGTAAGCCATCGCCTGCGCTGAACTGTCGTAAGACGATTTTTCGGCACCGGTTGCCATCGCACCCAATCGGGTCACATAGTCAGACTGAAGGTGGCGGCGGAAGCCATTGACGGTACCCTCCATATCCGCGGCAAAAATAGCCGCAGTGAGATCTTGCATCACGTCACTCAATACGTACTGATTACCATATAGCTCGGTATCAACGATGCGCTTCAGTACCACCGGATGCAGTAAATGATCCAGCACCCGTTGCTGCCCCCTGAGGACCGCACTATGAATTTTGGCATCCTCGGTACTACCAAAGTGCGAAAAACCGCGCCGTTGCGGAGCAGTATGCCGCCACAGTGCACCATCCACCTCAAACGCATCAGGTGCAAAGAGATGGTCGGCCAATGCGTCCATCGCACGTTTTTGCTGCTCACGCTCGACGGGTATGAAGGGCTCAGTGGCGTCGGCCTGCCCCGCCACCGACCGGTCTACATACACCCCCCCTACCCAGCGAGAAATCACGCCAGCACTGGTACCCCATAGACGGATAATTAATGCAGCGCCCTCAACGGCCTCTTGATACGACGCGCCATCCTTGGGTGACCACACTGCCATTTTGTTCAGCGTCGCTTGCATTAACCCCATGTGTTCAGCGGCATAGCCAATAGAATCTGAGCTGAGATCATAAATATTGACCCGCGGATCCAACCCCGAGCCGGGATACCGCATGTCGTCGGCGTCGTTACCAAACACTAACTGTGGCTCCGAGGAACGCGCCGCAATCTTCGCAAGACGCGCTGCTTCCTCCTCAGGGTCAGCGAAGGCCGTGGAATACGCATACTCGATATACCAGTCGTCATAGGGTCCCGGTGCGATGGTATAGAACAGCGTTTGCTCCGCCTCTGTTTCGGCAAAGTTAACCGCAGGATAGTCCATCACCGAACCCGCCAGAATGCCGGTTGCTTTCACGCTCGGGTCACTGATTTGATCACGACTGAGTAATTGCGTGGCCTTCATATTATGGTTCATACCCAAGGTGTGCCCAATTTCATGCAAGATGAGGTAATACAAGCGATCGCGCTTGAGTTGCTCCTCTATCTCGGCAGAGCTGCCCGCTGCTTTGACCGCCAGCTCGGCAAAGGCGCCTCCCAGACCCAGCACGTGACTCACACCGCAGTGATGATCAGAGGGCCAAAGTACGGCTGTCGTGCCATCCGACTCGCCTTGAATCAGTTCGCGGGCCAGTGTCGATCGATTCAAAAAGGAAAACTCAAGCATGATATCGGCGCCCAACAGCTGGCCCGTGCGCGGGTTTGCAAAACTGGGGCCATAGCCGCCAAAGGGTGGATTAGGTGACGACGTCCATCTAAGAACGTTGTAACGCAAATCGCCTGCCTCCCAATCCGCATCATCGGGTTGGATTTTCACTTCGACGGCATTGCGAAAGCCGGCTTTTTCAAACGCCTTGTTCCACTCTAACGCCGCTGACCGAATGGTGGGGCGCCACGCCAGCGGTGTCGTATTTTCAATCCAATACGTAATGGGCTTCACCGGCTCAGATAGCGCCGCTGAGGGATCTTTCTTGACCAAGTGCCAGCGATTGATCACATCGCGATACGGCGCCACCTCGGTCGAGGTCAGATCGGTAATTTGTTGATTGAAGGAACCCAATCGAGCATCGGCATAACGAGGTTGGTAGTCATTTTTAGGCATTTCGATCAAGCTATGCATCGCTCTGATCGCAATATGGCGCGAGTCCGTCACCGCATCTGAGCCCGATACTACAGGCGCGGCATTAAAAAACGCGTACTCAACCTCAATGTCGGTATTTTGAGGGTAGCTACGCAGCGCCACGATCTGGCTTTTATCTTTATCCAGCCCCCCAAGCGTAAATTGTGTCTTGGGATCGGCATCGGGATTCGGTGTTGGCGTGAGCTGACTAAACGATTCACTCAGGAATAGGCTGTCGGTTTCGATGAGTAGCTCGCCGGTTTCTTCATCTTCAGCAAGAATGGGCTGCACCGCTAATACCGCTCGCGCGATATTGGCCTCCGCAGCGCCCGAGATGGCGTTCTCGGGGTCAAAATAAAAGGCGGTGTTTTGCCGAACAATGGCAATTTCATCGAACCGCCGCTCTATCGTAAAAACGAACCGGGGCCCATAAGCACCCCGAAAACTGCCTGCGTCTACGACGCCATTGGCGATGTGGATAAAGTAAATGAACTCTTGGTTCAACTGCTCTGGTTTCAACAACAGCGTTGTATCACCGGTCTCAGTATCGCGATAAAACGAGAACAACCCGGGGTAATGCTGGTCGCCTTCAATGAGTTCGGCCACCGTCTCCTTGGCGTCTGCGTCAGCCTCTTCCTCATCCGTAGCGGCGTCTCCCTCTGCCCACGCCTGCGACATACTTAGCATCAGCCATAACAGCCAGCTCACTGTCCATTTCATCGAAGCAGTCCTCTTTAGGTTCGCGCGTAGCGTACTATAGCGTTCTGCAGCATCTTAAAAAGCAGAGGGTTTTTGGCATTATGAAGCCGTATTTAGAAATAACCGATAGCGGTCTGGCATCCCTACAGGCATTTG
>Ga0206677_10001975_pt1 | contig 18586 bp, 18 predicted proteins | sample M130m12015metaG_FD_155475 | JGI IMG/M metagenome (GOLD analysis project Ga0206677, IMG submission 155475) | Ammonia-oxidizing marine archaeal communities from Monterey Bay, California, United States - M1 30m 12015 | ecosystem: Environmental > Aquatic > Marine > Intertidal zone | place: USA...
TGCCTTAAGTTCTACCATGGAAGGAGATACAACCAACTTTTATATTTTTAAACAAATTGAAAAATTTGACATTACTACTTCAACCATAGCGCGGGGTATTTCTGTGGGGGATGAACTAGAATATGCCGATGAAGTAACTTTAGGAAGATCTATAGTAAATCGGATTCCTTTTGAGCAGAGTGTCCGAGGGTAGCTGATGCGTATTCAGGCACCCTGTAGCGATTCAATTAATTACAAGCTTTTGTTATCCTCCAGATCCTATTTTTCAGCCTTTTCCCAACTTTTCTTTTCTCTCAGTGTCTTGTAAAGCTTAATTCCTAACATCATTAAAATCCCGAAAAGGATAATGCCAACAACCCCCCAAATCCAATTAATGGCGCTTTTTAAAGTCACCAAAAATACAATAGCAAACAAAAGAATCGTAGAAACTTCATTAAAAATACGCAGTTTTAAAGCAGTGTATTTTACAACATCGCGTTGAAGTTTGGTGAAGATTTTATGACAATACCCATGGTAAAAATATAGGGCGAGAACAAAGGAGAGTTTTATCAACATCCAGGGTTCTTCTAAGTAATATGGATTTGTGTAAAGCATCCAAAAAGCAAAAATACTTGCCAAAATTGCAGAGGGCCAAGTAATGATATACCACAGCCTTTTACTCATTAATTTATACTGAGTTTGTAAGATTTCTCTCGCAGGTTCTGGTTTTTGCGCTGCTTCTGTTTGATAAATAAACAAACGAACAATGTAGAACAAACCAGCAAACCAAGTCACAACAAAAATAATATGCAATGCTTTAAGGTACAAAAAATCCATGGTAGTGTATTTTAAAAGTTTTAAATTCCCGCTTCAAGAGTGGCTTCCTCTTTCAATCCCCATGCTTCGATCCAATTGACCAGCACTTGTACCCAATCATCGTTGTCATTCATACAAGGAATTGCATAAAATTCTTCACCACCAGCCTCTAAAAATTCCTCTTTACCCTCCATTGCAATCTCTTCCAAGGTTTCTAAACAATCAGAAACAAAAGCAGGAGTAACCACGGCTAATTTTTTCACCCCTTCTTCAGGATATTTTTCAAGTATTTTATCAGTGTAGGGCTGTAGCCAAGGATCACCCGCCAGTCTAGATTGAAAGGAAACAAAATATTGGTGTGGCTGAAGTCCCAAATAGGCTACAACTTGCTTGGTTGTCTCATAGCATTGATGCTTGTAACAAAACTCATGTGCAGCAGAACTTGTTTTGCAGCATGCAAAATTTTTACTGTCAGAAGGATTGCAATGCTTTTTTGTAATATCAGATTTTCTTACATGTCTTTCTGGAATTCCATGATATGAAAACAGAATCTTATCCCATTCTTTACCCTCAAGATGATTTTTAATACTATCTCCCAAAACTTTTATGTAATCTTTCCTATGGTAAAAAGCAGGAATATCAGAAAATGTCATTTTTGGGAAAAATTGTTGTCTCAATTCTTCTGCTAAAACCAAAATTGTTTCAGTCGTTGCCATCGCATGTTGAGGGTATAAAGGCACAATTAATACCTCGTTAACTCCTTTGTCATGCAATTCTTGCAATCCTGTTTTTATGCTAGGACTTCCATAGCGCATTGCCAAGGCTACCGGTAATGTTGTTTTAGTTCTTACTTTTTTTGTCAATCTCTCAGATAATACAATCAAAGGAGAGCCCTCATCCCACCAGATTTTCTTGTAAGCTTTTGCAGATTTTTTTGGCCTGGTATTTAAAATAATACCTCTAACCAATAACGTTCTGAGCCATTTTGGTGCGTCTATAACGCGTTCATCCATTAAAAATTCATCCAAATATTTTCGAACATCTTTTGTTGATGTACTATCTGGGGATCCTAAATTTACTAGTAAAACTCCTTTCATTTGTATTCTGAATTTATTTCAGTGTTTTTTTGATTTTTTTTATTTGATTGGTCGCCTCATACAAGGTGATTGCTAAACTGTGTATTACATTCATGCTAGAGTTTCTACCATACATAGGGATTGCAATGGTATGATCGACAAGTTGAATATTTTCAATACCGTTTCTTTCGCTACCCAAAAGTAAAACGATTTTTTCATGATTTGTAAATTCAAAATCTTGAATATCGATGCTTTTATCAGTAATTTCTATACCAATAATGGTATGTCCTTCTTCTTTTAATTTGTGAATGATTGTTGAGAAATCAGAGTAAGAAGCATGTTCAATTTGTGGGATCGTATTTCGGGCCGTTTTCTTAACAACCCTATTGTCGATCGTTGGAGAACTTTCATGAAAATAAATTTTTTCAACACCAAAAGTTTCAGAAACCCGAAAACACATCCCAATGTTTTCTGGAGTTCTTATCGCATCACAAACAATGGTGATGGGAAATTGTTGTTGTTTGTTTTCGATGTCGTAATGAGTTAGTTGTTTCAAAGTATTATTGATGCTATTTGTTTGGTATCCGTAGGCTTGGTTATTTGAAACCTTTTTTTGTTTTTAATTTTGTAAGCTCTTTACATATTTTTTTGGTGTGGTTCCAAATTTCTTTTTAAAAGCTGCTATAAAATGACTAGCAGTACTATACCCAACTTGAAGTCCAACCTCGTTTACATTGAATTGATTGGTTTCCAATAATTTTCGGGAGTGTTCCATTTTGTAATCAAACAAAAAACTATAAACAGTGTCTCCGTAGATTTGCTTGAAACCTTCTTTTAATTTTTTTAAATTCAGACCAATCTCTGAAGCTAGCGCTTGCAAACTCGGTGGCTCGGTCATTCTAGCAATTATAATTTCTTTGGCTTTTCGTATTTTCAAAACATTTTGTTCGTCTACCAGAAAAGGACAATATTCTCCATTGGCGTTTTCTTCTTTCTGAAAATGCAAGCTCAATAATTCATATACCTTACCTTTTATATACAACTCCTTTACAGAGCTATTGATGTTTGCATTGATGATTTGTTGCAATACAATGGAAACTGTGGGTTTTATCTCGGTATCGTCATAATACTTTTTGTGACTATTCTCATTACTTAAAAAAGGAATATATCCCGATTCTTTGGAAAACAAAGAGTGAAATTTTTCAATAGAAATCATGAATGAAACCAGGGTTGTTTTTGGTTGAATTTCTAAATTGATTGGCAAGACTCTTTGAGGATTATAAAGCAAAATAGAACGGTTGTCCAAAACGTCAAAAGTATAAGAGCCATTGTTAAAAAGGAATTTTGAATTTCCTCTCAAGCAAAAATGCATTTGTATGAAAGAACTGTCAATCTCTCGTTCAAAACTCTGTATTTGACTACTTTCATTCTGAAAATGAAGTACATAAAACCCTTTTTCTAAAATGATTTCTTCAAAAGAACTTTCTCCGACATTTTGTAACATTCTAATTGATTTAATAATTTTGTTTTTATTTAGAATCATTCTTTATAGTAAGCTTTAAAAATGATTGCTTTACCGCAAAAATAAGGCTTTTCGGATCTTTACAGAAAAAAAAGCGATTAAAAAACACAGAACGATATTAAAAGTACTTTAAGCGACATTTTTATCTTAATGAAGTTGCTATTTTTGCACAACCTTTAGAGAAGTATGCAACAAGAAATTCAAAAGCATTTTTATAACATTGGCGTTAGTTATGTTAAGGCCGACGCAAAAACACGTGGGAAGTATTCTTTGTCAAAAGAACATCAAAAGGCTTTGTTGGTCATGGCAAAAGAGAAAAACTTTGAAGGTGTCTTTGTTTTGTCTACTTGTAATCGAACAGAAATTTCAGGTTTTGCAGCGCATCCTTATCAACTGATCCAGTTATTGTGTCATTTTTCAGAGGGAACCATAGAAGAGTTTGCTACGATTTCAAATGTTTATAAGAATCAGGAAGCCATCAATCACCTCTTTCGAATTGGAACCGGTTTAGAGAGTCAAATCTTGGGAGATTACGAAATTGTAGGGCAATTGCGACAATCGTTTAAGATGGCAAAAGCTCAGCAAACAACAAATGCATATTTGGAGCGGCTTTTGAATTGTGTCATGCAGGCAAGTAAAAAAGTGAAGAATGAAACAAAATTAAGTTCAGGAACCACCTCTGTGTCTTATGCAGCTGTTCAGTATATTATGAAAAACCTGCCCAATTACAATGCTAAAAATATCTTAGTTTTTGGCCTGGGTAAAATGGGGAAACATACTTGTAAAAACCTGGCCGAATACACCCAGAACAAGTCTATTTGTTTAATAAACAGGACAGAAGAGAAAGCTACTGCGTTTGTTAAAGATCATGTTTCTATTCGGAAAGCTACACTTGAAAATTTAGAGCAAGAAATTGAGCATACGGACGTGCTCATTGTTTCTACAGCAGCAAGCAAACCCACCATTCTAAAGAAACACATTTCAGCCAATAAGCAACTACTCATTTTAGATTTGTCAATGCCAGAAAACGTAGCCAAAGAGGTTGCCGATTTGAAAGGAATTACGCTTGTAAATGTAGATGCCTTGTCAATAATCACAGACGAAACATTGGCGGTTCGCCTCCAAGAAGTGCCAACAGCAGAAGCGATTATAGCGCTTCATAAAAAAGAATTTAACGATTGGTTAAATCACAGGCGATTTACACCAGCGATTGCTGCATTAAAAAAATCGTTAGAAACAATTAAGAAAGACGAAATCAATTTTCAAAAGAAAAAAATAAGAAATTTTGATGAAGCGCAGGCAGAAATTTTAACAGCGCGTTTTATTCAAAAGATTACAACACAATTCGTGAAACATTTAAAGGAAGATGACACCTCTGTTGCCCAAAGCCTACAAGTGATTCAAAAGGTATTTCAACCCTAATAAATAGCTATGCAAAAAAGAATAAGAATCGGGACTCGTGAAAGTGAATTAGCACTTTGGCAAGCCAATAAAGTTCGTAAAGAATTAGCCATTTTGGGGTATGAATCTGTCTTAGTTCCTATAAAATCGATGGGAGATATCGTTTTAGATAAACCATTGTATGAATTAGGAGTGACAGGCGTGTTTACAAAAAATTTGGATGTAGCCTTGCTGAATGGAGAAATTGATATTGCAGTGCATTCTTTTAAAGATGTGCCTACCGCTTTGCCAGCAGGAATTGTACAAGCAGCAGTTTTAAAAAGGGCTAATTACAATGATATTTTAGTACTAAAAGACACTGAAGAGTTTTTTGGACAGCCAGAAGCAATGATCGCTACTGGAAGTATTCGAAGAAAAGCCATGTGGCTCAATCGCTATCCAACCCATACTGTTGTGCCCTTGAGAGGAAATGTAAATACACGTTTGGAAAAAGTAGCAGCCAATGATTGGAATGGTGCTATTTTTGCAGCAGCCGGTTTAGAAAGAATTGGAAAGCGCCCAGGAGGGGCTGTTAATCTTCCTTGGATGATCCCCGCACCCGCCCAAGGTGCAATTATGTTAGCTGCTCTAGAGAAAGATGATTTTACAATCGATGCCTGCGAGCAGTTGAATCACCCAGATACCGAAATATGTGTCGGAATCGAACGCGAGTTTTTAAGACTGTTAGAAGGTGGTTGTTCGGCACCTATTGGGGCATTGGCCTATATAGACGATCGAACAGAAGAAATAAATTTTAAAGGAGTTTTGCTAAAATCAGACGGCTCTAAAAAAATCGCAGTTGCAAAAACAGCAAAAGTGGGAAGTCATGAATATTTAGCAAAAGACTGTGCAGACTATATTTTCAATAAAGGAGGAAGAGAATTGATGATTGAGGATGGAGACGTTGAAGTCCCCAAGCATACAATCTATTCAACAAAGAAATTATCTGAAGCGCAAAAGAAAACAGTCGATAGGTCAATAAAAGTTTTAGACAGTGATTTCATTAAGATTCGTTATAATAGAATTCCTGCTAAAGTGATGAAACAACAACACGAAAATGTTGTTATTACCAGTAAAAATGGCGTAGAAGCCATCTTGAATTCATTTACAAAAGATGAAATTAAGTTTAAAAATATTTTCTGCGTTGGGCGTAGGACCAAAAAACTGATAGAAAACAGCATTGGGAAAGTAACGCATGTTGCTAAAAATGCCTTGAAATTAGCAGAATACATTGCAAAAGAAACTGACATTAAAACGGTTACTTATTTCTGTAGCGATCTTCGATTGGATGTTTTACCATCCTATTTACAAGAAAATGATGTTGTTGTAAATGAGATAGAAGCATATAAAACCATGCTAAGTGCTGTGAAAATTGCAGCATCCGTTTCGGGGGTTATATTCTATAGTCCTTCTGGAATCGAGAGCTATTTGACAGAAAATAGTACAGATAAAATTGCTTTTTGTATCGGAGAAACTACTGCAGTTGCAGCAAGAAAGCATTTTGAGAATGTTCTAGTGGCAAGCATGCCCGATGTGGAAAGTGTTTTAGCGTTAGTGCATTCTCATTATAGAGAAAAATAAACATCATTGCGAGAGAACTGAAGCAATCTGTAAATGGAGATTACTTGTTCATTCTTTCTCCCAATGACATAAATAAAAGGAAATGTTCAGAACAAGAAGATTAAGGAAATCAGAAGGGATACGAAGACTGGTTCGTGAAACCAGCCTCTCTGTAGATGACTTTGTGTACCCACTTTTTATTGAAGAAGGAGAAAACATAGCAACTGAGATTGTTTCCATGCCCGGTATCAAGCGTTTTTCTTTGGATCGAATCTCCAAAGAATTGGATGAGGTTGTTTCATTAAAGATACCCGCTGTTTTATTGTTTGGAATCCCTTCTCACAAAGATGAAGAAGGAACAGAGACCTGGAATGATAATGGAATCGTGCAGCAAGCGATTCGGTTTATCAAAAAAAACTACCCGAGTCTGTATGTGATTACAGATGTGTGTTTTTGTGAATATACCACACATGGTCATTGTGGAGTTATCCATAACAACGATGTAGACAATGATGCTACTTTGGTTAATATTGCCAAGCAAGTGATTTCTCATGCAAAAGCAGGTGTAGATATGGTTGCCCCTTCTGGAATGATGGATGGAACCATTACAATGATTCGCGAATCCCTAGACAATACGGGGTTTTCAAACCTACCGATTATGGCATATGCTGTAAAGTATGCCTCTGCATTTTATGGCCCTTTTCGTGATGCAGCAGACTCTGCACCTAGTTTTGGAGACCGCAAAACCTATCAAATGGATCCTTCAAACAGAGAGGAAGCAATGCGAGAAGCTACTTTTGACGATCAAGAGGGCGCCGATATTTTAATGGTAAAACCTGCATTGTCTTATTTAGATATTATACGTGATTTGAAAAATAATTTTGACAGACCCATAGCATGTTACAATGTAAGTGGAGAATATGCAATGGTAAAAGCTGCGGCAGAAAAAGGATGGATAGATGGCGAAAAAGTAATGCTAGAAAGTTTACGCTCTATGAAAAGAGCAGGAGCAGATATCCTCATTACATATTTTGCAAAGGAAGCTGCTAAAATATTGAATAAATAGGAATTCGTATTTCGCTTAGTGCCCAATACAAACCTACCAAAAGAATAACAGAATGAAATTTAGTAAATCAGAAGCATTGTATAAAGAAGGATTGGTCCATTTAGTTGGAGCCGTAAATTCTCCGGTAAGAGCCTTTTCTTCCGTTGGAGGAAATCCTTTATTTATTAAGAAAGCCAATGGAAGTAAAATAATTGATGTAGATGGAAATGAATACATCGATTTGGTCTTGTCATACGGTCCTATGATCATTGGACATCGTCACCGAAAAGTGCAAAGAGCAGTTGCAAAAGCATTGAAAAATGGATACTCTTTTGGTGCGTCTACAGAAAATGAAATCAAGCTCGCAAAAATTGTTTGCGATGCATTTCCAGAAATGGACAAAGTTCGTTTTGTAAACTCAGGAACCGAAGCGGTCATCAGCGGTGTTCGTTTGGCAAGAGCATTTACAGGAAAAGATAAAATCATCAAATTTTCAGGATGCTACCATGGGCATCAAGATTCTCTTCTCGTTGCGGCCGGATCTGGCTTGGCTACCCTAAGCATTCCCGGTTCTAAAGGAGTTCCAGAAGGAGCTGTAAAAAACACACTCATTGCGGAATACAACAATTTAGAGAGTGTCAAAAAACATTTTGAGGCCCACAGTGACATTGCAGGTGTTATCATAGAACCAATCTGTGGAAATATGGGTGTGGTAATTCCGCAACATAATTTCTTAAAAGAACTCAAAGCGTATTTAAAATCGAAAGGTGCCTTGTTAATTGCTGATGAAGTGATGACGGGATTTCGATCCAAATTTGGAGGTGCGCAAGAATTATTGGGTGTTACCGCAGACATTACCTGTTTGGGGAAAGTTATAGGAGGTGGTTTTCCAGTAGGAGCTTATGGAGCAAGAAATGAGATCATGGAGCAGGTTGCTCCCTTAGGAGGAATGTATCAAGCAGGAACACTTAGTGGGAATCCAATTGCCATGGCCGGTGGAATCGCGACCCTTACAGAACTAAAGCGACAAAATCCATACCAGCAATTTGATGCCGTTGGAAGTAGTATAGAAACAATGTTGATGGATACAGCAAAAAAGTACAATGTGCCCCTTGTTGTGAATCGTTTTGGATCAATGCTAAACCCGTTCTTTACAAATACCAAAGTGACAAATTTTGAAGAAGCGCAAACATCTGATCAGAAAAAATTTGCTGTTTTCTTTTGGGAAATGATAAAAAATGGCGTGTTTTTACCGCCAAGTCAATTTGAAGCTTGGTTCTTATCGACCGCAATTTCAAACAAAGATCTAAAGAAGTTAGCTGTAGCAATAGACAAAGCAATGTTAGTAGTTTCTAAAATGTAAACAAACAGTCGTTCCTTTTTGAATGGCATTGAACAATATTATGATTAAAAACGATTTATTTTTAAGAGCTTTAAAAGGAGAAACAGTAGACAGGCCTCCAGTTTGGATGATGCGTCAAGCAGGTAGATATTTGCCAGAGTTTCAGGAAATAAAAAAGAAGTATGACTTCTTTACCCGTTGTAGAACTCCAGAATTGGCCTCTGAAATTACTGTTCAGCCCATTAGAAGATATGGAATGGATGCTGCTATTTTATTCTCAGATATTTTAGTAATTCCGCAGGCAATGCAAGTAGAAGTTCAAATGAAACCAGATTTTGGGCCCTATTTACCCAATCCAATTCGTACTCAAAAAGACGTAGATCGAGTTGTTGTTCCAAATGTTCATGTAGAATTGGATTACGTATACCAAGCCATAAAAGCAACCAAAGAAAAATTGAATGACGCCATTCCTTTAATTGGTTTTGCAGGTTCTCCATGGACCATTTTGTGTTATATGGTGCAGGGGCAAGGATCTAAAAACTTTGACAAAGCAAAAGAATTTTGTTTTACAAAGCCAACAGCAGCTCACGAATTATTACAGAAGATCACCGATACAACCATTGCTTATCTAAAAGCAAAAGTAGCGGCAGGAGTAAACGCTGTTCAAGTATTTGATTCTTGGGGAGGCATGTTGTCACCCGTAGATTATCAGGAATTTTCTTGGCAGTACATTCAGCAGATTATAGATGCGCTTAAAGAAGACGCACCAGTAATAGCTTTTGGGAAGGGGTGTTGGTTTGCATTAAATGAGATGTCTAAATCCGGAGCTTCCGCTTTGGGAGTAGATTGGACCTGTTCTGCAAGAAACGCACGTTATTTATCGGGTGGAAATATTACTTTACAAGGTAATTTTGATCCATCAAGATTGCTGTCACCACCTGCAGAAATTAAGAAAATGGTGCATCAGATGATCAACGAATTCGGAAAAGACAAATACATTGTTAATTTAGGACATGGTATTTTACCAAACATTCCTTTAGAGAATGCAAAGGCCTTTGTAGACGCAGTAAAGGAATACAAAAAAACTTCTTAATTGTAGAAGTAATCTAATAAAATTGGGATTTAATTTATGAAAGAACAGTTCTATGCCTTCATTGAAAACCTTCAAGACCAGATTACTTCTGAAATAGAAGCAGTTGATGGAAAAGCAATTTTCCAAGAAGATCTCTGGAAACGTAAAGAAGGTGGCGGAGGTAGAACTCGAGTCATCGAAAACGGCGCTATCTTTGAAAAAGGAGGCGTAAATATTTCGAAGGTTTTTGGAGAGCTGCCCCTTACATTAAGAAAGCAGTTTGGTGTAGAGGAAGGAAATTTCTTTGCCTGTGGACTGAGTTTGGTTTTGCATCCAATAAACCCTTTTTTACCAACCGTTCATGCCAACTGGCGTTATTTTGAAATGTACAATGCAACAGGAGACATTGTAACCCAATGGTTTGGTGGCGGGCAAGATTTAACGCCTTACTATCTCTTTGATGAAGATGCAATACACTTTCATACCATTTGTAAGTTGGCATGTGACAAACATCATTTAGAATTTTATCCCAAGTTCAAAAAAACCTGTGACGACTATTTTTGGAATGCACATCGTGAAGAAGCGCGTGGAGTGGGAGGGTTGTTTTTTGATTATTTAAAAGAAACAGAAGAATTTACAATTCAAGATCGATTTAACTTTGTTACCGAAGTTGGAAATCATTTCTTAGACAGTTACATTCCAATACTAACAAAGAGAAAAGAACTTTCATTCACGAGAGCTCAAAAAGATTGGCAAGAAATTCGAAGAGGTCGCTATGTAGAATTTAATTTAGTCCATGACAGAGGAACTTTATTTGGATTGAAAACCAATGGGCGTATCGAGAGTATTTTAATGAGTTTACCGCCAATTGTACAATGGAAATACAACCATCAACCCCAAGAAAATTCTGAAGAAGAAAGACTTATAAAGGTCTTAAAGCATCCCAAAGAATGGGTTTAAGAACAAACACCTACCTATAAAAACTCATTTGGTTTTCTTTTTTTTATCCCGCAAACAGTTTCGGGGGTAAAAAGTTTTAAAATTGAACAAAAATAAAGTAGGCTCTTAAGCAATTTTGTGGATGTTTTATGAAGGTAAAAACAATTAATTATTTACAAAATCAATAAAATAAAAGTTAAAACATTAAGAATATTTTATTTTTATATTATAATTTAATATTTTATTGTGAATAATACAAGTGAGTAGGGGTTGAATAGGATTATTCTATTCAAATTACTAGTGAAAAACCATCCCTTTTTAGTATTTTTGCGTTCGATAAATTGATAGTAATGGCAAGATTCGAATTGAAATTACCTAAAATGGGAGAAAGTGTTGCAGAAGCAACAATCACATCTTGGTTAAAAGAAGTTGGTGATACCATAGCGTTGGATGAAGCTATTGTTGAAATTGCTACAGACAAAGTAGATTCCGAAGTACCCTCAGAAGTAGAAGGTACTTTAGTAGAAGTTCTATTTGAAAAAGATGAAGTCGTTACCGTAGGTGCAACGATTGCCATTATAGAAACTGCAGTAGCTGCTGAAATGGATGCAGTAACTCCAAAAGAACCTGTACAGGTTGCAGCTGTAGAAAAAACCATTGAAAAAGCCATCGAAGTTGTTGCAGCTCCGATCCCTAAAATCGCTGAGAATGGAAAGTTTTATTCTCCCTTAGTTCGAAATATTGCCAAGACAGAAGGTATTACAATGGCTGAATTGGAAACAATATCCGGTTCCGGAAAAGATGGAAGGGTTGCCAAAAATGATATTCTAACTTTTATTGAAAATAGAAAATCAGGTTCCAGAGCTTTCACTGAAGAAAAAACACTATTACCTATTCAAAAGGCTACACCCATTTCTGTAAATGGTGAAGATGAGGTAATCGAAATGACTCGAATGGGGAAATTAATTTCCAAACATATGGTCAATTCGGTTCAAACGGCAGCTCATGTGCAGTCTTTTATTGAAATAGATGTGACCAATATCGTAAAATGGAGATCGAAAGTTAAAGATGATTTCTTCAAAAGAGAAGCAGAAAAATTAACCTTTACACCTATTTTAATGCATGCCGTTGCTGCGACCATCAAAAAATTTCCAATGATCAACATTGCAGTTGATGGCGATCACATTATCAAAAGAAGAAATATAAACCTAGGGATGGCTGCGGCCCTTCCAGATGGTAACTTAATTGTGCCTGTAATAAAAAATGCAGATCAATTGAATCTTGTTGGAATGACAAAATCTGTGAATGATTTAGCAAATAGAGCAAGAAACAATGCATTGAAGCCAGATGAAATTCAAGGCGGAACCTATACGGTAACCAATGTAGGTGGCTTTGGTTCTGTTATGGGGACTCCCATAATCAACCAACCTCAAGTTGCTATTTTAGCTTTAGGAGCGATACGAAAAGTACCCGCTGTTATTGAAACTTCGGAAGGAGATTTTATAGGAATCAGGCAAAAAATGTTTGTTTCCCATTCTTACGACCACCGAGTAGTCAATGGTGCTTTGGGAGGAATGTTCATTAAAACCCTAAAAGAAATATTAGAAGCCTGGGATTTAAATCAAGATTTTTAGACAAATTATTCATAAAAAAAACTCAGATAGAATCTGAGTTTTTTTATGTTTCTATTTTCTGGAATACAACCACCAATTCATATCTCGAGTGATCTTATACCCTATTTTTTCATACAAAGAAATGGCCGCATTTCCTTTATTTGTGTGAAGAATAGGGAGTTTGTTTTCCTTTAGGATCTCTTTTGAAGTATGTGTTATGAGTTGTTTTGCATACCCTTTTCTGGTATAATCTGGATGTGTAACTACAGAGCTAACTTCTATAAAATCATCTGCTTGCATGCGTTGGCCAGAAATGGCAATGAGCTTGTTGTTCTTAAAGATGCCGAAAAACTGCCCCATTTCAAAACCTCTTTTTCGATAAAAACCGGGCATTACCAATTTTATTAAATCGTAAACTTCATCCATGTGTTTTTCGGTAAGTTTTACAATCTCTTCCGAAATTTTCGTGTCTATTAGGTGCTCTAATACCATTTGACAACCTAAAATTTTTTTTTCTAAAACCGTAGTTTTTGTGTCAATGTCTATTGTTTGGTTTTCTGAGACCAGAAAGAACTTTTCAACACTTTTTCCATATTCACTCAGAGCCAGGCTAGTTTTTGAGCTGTCATCAAAGGCGCCAAAAATACATATATCTGGATCGTAAAAAAGAACGTCATTGTGCGTTCTCAAAAACGTATTATGCGATTCCTTTAAGGAGTACCATACTGGATTTTTTAATTTTTCTTCTAAGGAGATCATCTGTTGGGGTATAAAAAAAACTCACATTACTGTGAGTTTTTCAAAGATATATTATTTTTTAAAAAAACCTATGCCAACATTGTAACTGGGTTTTCTATAAATGTTTTTAGTGTTTGTAAGAATTGAGCTCCAACAGCACCGTCAACCGTTCTGTGATCGCAGGTTAAGCTTAACTTCATTGTGTTACCAACAACGATCTGTCCGTTTTTAACCACTGGTTTTTCAACAATGGCACCAACAGATAAAATGGCAGAATTTGGTTGGTTGATAATCGAGGTAAAGTTTTCGATTCCAAACATTCCTAAATTAGAAACCGTAAAAGTACTCCCTTGCATTTCTGCTACAGATATTTTCTTATCTCTGGCTTTTCCTGCCAAATCTCTTACAGAGGCACCAATTTGAGTTAAACTCAACTGATTGGTGTGTTTCACAACAGGGACCACCAAACCTTCATCAACTGCAACTGCTACACCCACATGTATGTGACTGTGATAGATCGTATGGTCGTTGGTCCAAGAAGTATTCACTTGTGGATGTTTTTTTAATGCCATCGCACAGGCTTTTACCACCATGTCATTGAATGATACTTTGGTATTAGGAATTGCATTGATGGTTTTTCTTGATGCCATTGCATTGTCCATATCTACCTCGATATTCAAGTTGAAATCGGGAGCGGTAAATTTAGAATTCCCCAAAGATTTTGCAATTGCTTTTCGCATTTGCGAGTTCTTTACTTCTTCTGATTTTTCTTCGCCAGAAGCACTATAGGTCATTGTCGGTGCGGCTGTTTCTGTTTTGACTTCTGCAACGGCTTTAGCAGTTGGAGTATAGTTTTCTACATCTTTTTTAATGATGCGTCCATTTTCTCCAGAACCTTTAATGTCAGATAATTGATACCCTTTGTCTGCAGCAATCTTCTTTGCCAATGGAGATGCAAAAATGCGTCCATTTGATGCATTTACAGTGGTAGCTACCGAAGGTGTTTCTTCAACTTTTGCTGCTTCCGTCGTTTCTTTTTTCTCTTCAACTGGTGCTTCAGTGGTTTCGGGAGCTTTGCCTCCATTGGCAACTATGGCAGAAACATCTGTTCCTGATGGGCCAATAATGGTTAGTAAGCTGTCTACAGGAGCTGTTTCACCTTCTTGCACACCAATGTATAGGATTGTTCCTTCGTAGAAACATTCAAATTCCATGGTAGCTTTGTCAGTTTCAATTTCAGCTAATATATCACCTTCTGCTACGGTTTCTCCCTCTTTTTTCAACCAAGTAGCTACTGTACCGTCTGTCATTGTATCACTCAAACGCGGCATAGTAATTACATGAACACCGGTTGGTATTGCAACTGCTTCCGTTTTATTTTCAGTACTTGTTGTAGGAGCTTCTGTTGTGGTTTCGTTGGTTGTTTCTGCTGTTGCAGTCGCGGTGTTTCCATTGACAATTCCAGAAATGTCTTCGCCTTCTTCACCAATAATAGCTAGTAATACATCAACAGGAGAGGTCTCACCCTCTTGAACACCGATGTGTAATAACGTTCCTTCATGGAAAGATTCAAATTCCATGGTTGCTTTGTCAGTTTCAATTTCAGCAATAATATCACCTTCCTCAATTCTATCCCCAACACTCTTTAACCATTTTGCCACAACACCTTCTTCCATGGTGTCGCTTAAACGCGGCATATTTACAATTGTAGCCATATTTTAACTTATAAAAGGGTAATCTTCTTGTTCATATACCATGTCATACATTTGTTGTGTTTCTGGGTAGGGTGATTCTTCTGCAAATTTTTCACATTCACTCACTCTTGCCTTCACACTTTTATCAATTGCAGCAATTTCTTCTAAAGTAGCATAGTTTTTTTCTAAAATAATATCTCTCACCTGTGTAATTGGATCTATTTTTTTATATTCTTCTACTTCGTCTTTTGTTCTATAATGTTGTGCATCCGACATCGAGTGACCTCTATATCTGTAGGTTTTCATTTCCAAGAAAGTAGGGCCGTCTCCACGTCTAGCTCTTTGTATCGCTTCATCTATAGCTTCTGCCACCTTGATAGGATTCATTGCATCTACGGGCCCACAAGGCATTTCGTACCCCAAACCGAGTTTCCAAATATCGGAGTGGTTTGCTGTTCTTTCTACAGAAGTTCCCATAGCATATCCATTATTTTCAACAATAAAGATTACGGGTAATTTCCACAGCATTGCCATGTTAAAAGCTTCATGTAAAGAACCTTGTCTTGCGGCACCATCTCCAAAACAGGTTAGTGTTACAGCGTCACTGCCTTTGTATTTGTCTCCAAAAGCAATTCCGGCTCCTAATGGAATTTGACCTCCAACGATACCGTGTCCTCCATAAAAACCAAATTCTTTAGAAAAGATATGCATAGAGCCTCCCATTCCTTTTGAAGTTCCGGTTGCTTTACCATACAACTCCGCCATTACTTTTTTTGGATCTTCTCCCATTCCAATGGGTTGTACGTGATTCCTGTAGGCCGTTATCATTTTGTCTTTTGACAAATCCATGGCATGTAATGCACCTGCTAAAATAGCTTCTTGACCGTTGTAGAGATGTAAAAACCCTCGTACTTTTTGTTGAATATATACAGAGGCCAATTTGTCCTCAAATTTTCGCCAAAATAACATGTCCTTGTACCAATCTAAATAGGTTTGCTTGGTGATTTTCTTCATTCTAAATTCTTGTTGTTTGTTTTTTATAATCGTTGTGTTCAACACATGATCGGGCAACAAAAATAATGGTTTTAAATAGAATAAAAAAACATGTTTTTTTGAATTTAACTCAAACGATTTCGTACGCCGTTTATTTGTCCTTCGCAATGACCATCGTAGCCTTGGCACCGGTTGCTAAATTCCATTCGTTTGAGGCGAGTAGTATACCAGTATCATTGAAAACTTTGAAACCAGCTGTATTAGGACCTGAAGTTCCTTGGTTTAAGGCTAAAATTGTAATCTTATTAATGCCTTTTTCTAGCGGAATATTAAATTTTTGATATCGCTGTTGCAAAACTATATTGACAATAATTGGAATACCATTGATTAAAATTGTAACCCGATCACCATCGGGATGCTGATAGTCTCTGCATATGATGTTGATGCTTTTTGCATTGGTGCGAATACTCCCGAGATCTTGGTCAATCACAGGATATTGATACATACCATTGATTTTTTTGAAAGATTTTAAAAAACGTTCTTCAGTTAATTTGGCTTGAGAAATAATTCCTTTGTTGTTTAAATTCTCTTCTTGTTGTTGTTGTTTGATTTTTTGTTGTTCTTTTTCGTAGGCTTTCTTGAAACCGTTTGCGCCCTCAATTTTTATTGAGCTGGGTTTTGCAACTTCTTTTGCGTTGGTACTAATTACAGAACGGATTTTCCCAAGTTTTTTTCCACCTCCATTGTTCTCCACTTGTCCTCTTAGCGATGTAGAAGAGAATAGTAATAGATATCCAGAAATGAGCAATAAGATAGCTTTCATAGGGTAGGTTTTAGACACCAACACAAATATAAGACCGATTCTGTAAGTTGTTGTTTAGAATTTGTTAAAATTAACTATTCTATGGCAAAATTAAAATAGGTTTTTGGAAACGGTTCCTTTGTTAAGGTGAAATGCCACCATTCATTTTCATAAGGCTGAAAGCCATGTTGGAGCATGATAGTTCTTAGAAGCCTCCTATTTTCCTGTTGAACTTTGGTGATTTCTTTAGAAAAGGGATGAGATGCCTCTCCAAAAAAATCATAAGCACTTCCCATGTCTATTTCTTGGTTTGTTTTCACATAAACCAAGGTGAGATCTACGGTACTTCCTCGAGTATGTCCCGATTTTGAGGCAATATAGCCTTTTGCAAATAAATCACTTTTCGCAACGCTAGGGTAATAGTCTTGCTTTCTGAGTGTATCGGTCACATCTTTGGCCCATTTCACAAAATGGTCAACGGCTTGCTGGGGGCGGTAGGCGTCAAAAATTTTGAGACTCAGGTTGTTTTTTAACAAGTGCTGTTGTATTTTTTTCAATGCAAGTGCTGTTTCTTTGGTAAGAATGACTCGGTCTTTGTGATAGCCATCTATGGGCTGTCCTATAAAATTATTTGTATTTGCATAGCGCAATTCTTTTTGAATGGAGGCTTCAATATCAGATAGATCTACAAATCCACTGGGTAAATTTTGGGCGCTAACGCCCAAAGCAATTAAAAACAGCAACCCAAAAGCGATACTTTTCATACTTCGAAAGTACAAAATTGTTTTTTTAACAAAAAAAGAAGTGCGTTAAAATGGTGCTGGCAATCAAGGGATGATTTTGCATGGAAGCAATGCAAGTAGCAGCGAAGAAAATGTGGATACTTTCTGTTAATTTCACTCCCAAGAAAGATAAAATAATAAAAGGAATTCTTAATTTTGCAGTCCTATGGAACAACTCTCATTAACCACTCCGGCACTATTATTTTCTGCAATCTCATTAATTATGTTGGCCTACACAAATCGTTTTTTGGCTTATGCTGCTGTAATTCGGGATTTGCATGGTCAGTATTTAGAACGAAAAGAAGCTTCATTGTTGCGACAGATTAAAAATTTGAAATTGCGTTTAAACCTCACTCGCTGGATGCAAATTTTTGGCATTTCTAGTTTGTTGTGTTGTGTGTTGACTATGTTTTTAATTTATATAGGAAGCACTGCAATCGCTGTTTGGGTATTTGGTTTTGCCTTGGGACTCTTAATTTTTTCCTTAGCGCTTTTAATTCGTGAAATTCAGATTTCAACACAAGCCTTGCAGTACCATATTGGCGATATCGAAGAATATTTAAAAGATAAAAAGTAATCGCCGTTTTTTCATTAAACGACGATTGACCAAGTACACTATTAAAACCAAGAAGTAGTAATTCGTAAAAGTTTGCTTCTTAATTAGCTTCGCAATCTTTTTTTAAAATTTTAACTTTCAACGATTAAAAATGAAATTTACACCAGCAAAAGTCAATCTTTTCAACCTTTTAAAATTACCTTTAGCTTATTTCGGGGGTGTTAGAGTCCAGTTGATCACAAACAAAGAAGTCATTGTATCTATCAAATATGCTTGGAAGAATCAAAATCCGTTTAAAAGCATGTTCTGGGCAGCCCAAGGAATGGCTGCAGAAATGCCGACAGGAGTTTTGGTGATGAAGGCCATTAAAGATTCTGGACGAAATGTTTCCATGTTGGTAACACATCAAGAAGCCAATTTTTATAAAAAAGCGACAGGAAAAATTACATTTTCATGCACAGGTGGAGACGAGATAAGAGCTGCCATCGATCAATCGATAGAAACAGGAGAGGGGCAAACAGTTGTTTTGGTTTCCGAAGGAACGAATACCGATGGAATGGTTGTTTCGAAATTCCAATTCCATTGGAGTTTACGCGTTAAAAATTAAAAAATAGTTC
>Ga0206677_10001976_pt1 | contig 18586 bp, 2 predicted proteins | sample M130m12015metaG_FD_155475 | JGI IMG/M metagenome (GOLD analysis project Ga0206677, IMG submission 155475) | Ammonia-oxidizing marine archaeal communities from Monterey Bay, California, United States - M1 30m 12015 | ecosystem: Environmental > Aquatic > Marine > Intertidal zone | place: USA...
CCTTGCCAACGATGAAGATGCTTGGCAACAGCATTGGTCCGCAACACTTGCAAACGTCATACCGTCTGCGCAGTGCGCATTGGTCAGTGATGCCAACGACACCCAAGGCCCACTGCCCGAGGGATTATTGCACAGTGGTTTCTTAGCTCAGGCCGCTCGCCGCCCCGATGCACCCGCTATTATTTCTAATGACCGCTGCCTCACATACGGAGAGCTTGATGAACTGAGCAACCAACTGGCTCATCGGCTCACGACCGCAGAAGTAAAACCTGATGAACTTATTGCTGTGGTAATGCAGAAGGGTTGGGAACAAGTGGTTGCGGTGCTCGGGATACTAAAAGCCGGTGCCGCCTACCTGCCCATTGACGCCACCATGCCGACAGAGCGCCTGCAATATCTGCTCGACTACGGTCAAGTGCGAATCGCAATAACACAGAGTTGTCAGGATGCTGCCATTCAATGGCCTGCAGACACACAGCGTATTCGCATTAATGAGGCCGACTTAGGCAATGCTGCGAACACCCCTATTGACTGCCCTGCAACTCAGGCAAATCTTGCCTACGTTATTTTCACGTCGGGCTCCACCGGCCAACCGAAAGGTGTGGTCATTGATCATCGTGGCGCTGCGAACACCTGCGCCGACGTTAACGATCGCTTCAAAGTTACTGCCAATGACAGCGTCCTGGCGTTGTCATCGCTGAGTTTCGATCTATCGGTCTATGATATTTTTGGGCTACTCGCCGCCGGCGGACAAATTGTCTTTCCCGATGCCACCGGCATGCGCGACCCGGCGCACTGGGCAACCCTTGTCGATACCCATAAAGTCACTCTGTGGAATACTGTGCCAGCGCTCATGGGGCTAGTGACCGATTACGCCGAGCAACAGGTGATATCGCCTATTGAATCGTTGCGTATTATCATGATGAGCGGCGACTGGGTTCCTGTAAAACTGCCCGAACGAATTAAAAACGTCTCTGCGCCGGTCGACATTATTTCGATGGGCGGTGCTACCGAAGCATCGATCTGGTCAATTATTTATCCCATAGGTTATGTGCCAGAAAACTGGGTCAGCATTCCTTATGGCAAAGCAATGCGCAATCAGAGTTTCTATGTTTTAAACAGTGAGCTGGAACTTTGCCCTGTGTGGGTAACGGGCGAGCTATACATTGGTGGAATTGGTGTGGCAAAGGGCTACTGGCGTGATGCGGAAAAAACTGCAGCCAGCTTCATTACTCACCCGCGAACCGGCGAAACGCTATACAAAACGGGTGACCTAGGTCGTCTGCTGCCCGAAGGCAATATTGAGTTCATGGGCCGTGAGGATTTTCAAGTTAAGGTGCAGGGCTTTCGCGTTGAACTCGGTGATATCGAAGCAGCGCTAGAAAATCATCGAAATATTCGCAGCTGTGTTGTCAGTGCTGTAGGTCAGTCACATGAAAACAAGCGTCTCGTAGCCTATGTCGTTGCTGAAGGCACAGCGCCCGGCACCGACAATGTGCGTAAACACCTTCGTAACAAGCTGCCTGAGTATATGGTGCCTTCTGCTTATGTATTCCTCGAGGCCCTGCCACTCACTGCAAATGGCAAGGTCGACCGTCGCGCCCTGCCCGAGCCTGACTTCGGTGAGACTCAAGCGATCAATACAACCGATTCTGCAACAAGCGGCAATGCCGACATTGCGGTGCAGGTTTGCGATGTACTGGGCACGGCCGAAATTAATCCATCAGAAAATCTGCTGCAGATGGGCGCCACATCTATCGAGATGATTCGCATTTCCAATGCACTGGATCAGAACTTAGGCTTCAGACCACGCATGGATGATTTCTATCGCAATCCGAGTGTGAACGGTTTGGCGGCCTTGTATCAAAAACAAAAACCGACCGCAAAATCCACTGCTGTCGAAGCTCTCAATGATCCATTGCTCACCCATCCCGCAGTACTAAAAGATGTTGAGCCTGTAACCGACCCTGAAGACCGCGCCAATTTTAAAGCAACCCTTCCGGGCATTCGAAAGTTTGCAGACAATGAACCGATCGTTGCATTACCCGGCGACTACGCTGTCGATGAATCTCTGTACCTGGCGCAACGCAGTTATCGGAAATTTGCGGCAGCTGCTATGCCGCTTAAAGATTTCTCACAATTGTTGAGTAATCTGCGGGCGAGACAGATTAATGACAAACCAAAATATCTCTACGGCTCGGCCGGCGGCTTATACCCCATTCAAACCTACGTGTACGTAAAGCCAAATCGTATCGAAGGTCTGGACGCCGGCATGTATTACTTCGAGCCCATGCAAAATACACTGATCATGCTCAATCCAGACCCGGGCAACATGCGTGATTTGTATGACCCAATCATTAACCGTCCGGTCTTCGATGCAGCAGCATTTGCGCTGTATCTTGTCGTCGAAATGCAAGCCATAGGTTCTATGTACAGCGAACGCAGCCTTCACTACTCCGTTATTGAAACCGGTCATATGACCCAACTGCTTGAAGCTGCGGCACCTCTAATGGGTATTGGCCTGTGTCAGATCGGCGGCCTCGAAACCAAATATTTTGCAGAGCTACTGAAGCTGGGTAAAACTCACATCCTACTGCACGCCATGGTTGGCGGAGGCATTGATGCAGAGCAGGAAAAAATTGCGCAGGCCCCGGTGAGTCACGATGATCGTGACGAAGGGGAAATATGAGCAGCACCCTCGCCACTAAAAACCTGCTGAATCAACTCAAACAAGCTGGTGTGGAGCTGCGTATCGAAGATGGAAAACTTCGCTACAACGCGCCAAAAGGCGTCATAAACGACGATGTCTTGCACGAGCTTAGAACACGCAAATCTGAAATCATCGAACAGCTGTCGACGGATATTGAGGAGCCTGAATTACGCAAACTCCCCCGTACCAATACCCCGGGTGAATTACCGCTGTCCTATGCGCAACAGCGAATCTGGTTTCTTGACGAACTGGAACCTGAGAACCCATTTTATAACGTCACGCTCGCCAAGCGCATTCGCGGCGAAATTAACACACAAGTATTAGAGGAAAGCTTACTCAATGTAGTCAATCGTCATGAAGTTCTGCGCAGCTATTGCGAGACAGTTAATGATCAGGCAATACTCATTATTAACAACGATATTGATACAACTGAAAATTGGTTTTCTATTGAGGATATTCCTGCAGGCACATCCGAAGCTGAGCTCTGCGAACGGGTAAATGCCGAAGGTCGACGCCCTGTGCGTTTGTCCAGCCCGCCATTGTTGCGGGTGAGACTCATGCGTCTGCCCGACAAAGACAATGTTCTGGTTATTACCACCCATCACTTTGTAGTGGACGGGTGGTCCTGCGGTTTGCTGATGCGTGAGATTTCGACAGGCTACAATGCCTTATCAAGCAACAACCCCATCGAACTGCCCGCACTGCCCGTGCAATACGCTGACTTTGCCAACTGGCAGAACCGCTATCTGAAAGGCCCCGAGCTTGAACGCCAAAGTGACTATTGGCGACAACAGCTCGAGAGCGTTACTACACTGAACCTTCCCACAGACCTGCCACGCCCGCCAGTACAAAGCTACCGCGGTGATATCTATAACTTTGTATTACCGCCAGAGCTGCTCGGCCAGCTTAAAACGCTAAGCCAGCAACTGGGCGTAACCTTGTACATGACATTGCTCAGCGGTTTTCAATCACTGTTGCATCGTTACACACAACAGAATGATATTGTCGTTGGCGCTGCAGTATCAAATCGACACTTCAGCTCTTTAGAAGACCTGATCGGTCCGTTTGTTAATGCGCTGGTTCTGCGCGGTTCGATAGACGGCAACTTAAGCTTCCGCGATGCCGTAACCCGCGCACGTGACACAGCTGCCGATGCCTTTGCGCATCAGGACCTCCCTTTTGAAGTGCTTGTCGAACAACTCCGGCCGGAGCGCGACCGCAGTCGCAGCCCGCTGTTTCAGACTTTGTTCGTGGTACATCAGTACGATGCCGATGAAGAGCTTAACTTCAATAACTGCGAATGCAGCGATTATCCGGTGGCGCCAGGCACCACGATGTACGACATATTTCTGCAGCTTATTGAAATCGATGGGAAACTTACCGGCTCAATCGAGTTTAGCACTGACCTGTTCAAACTCGACACCATAAAACGCATGGCGCAGCATCTTGAAGTCTTGTTAACGGGTGCGGTGGCGAATCCCGACAGCCGTATTATTGATCTACCGCTGATGCAGAAAAGTGAGCGAGAACAAGCCATCTCTGCCTGGAACCAAACCACGGTCGACTATCCCCGCGATGCCGGCGTGCATGAACTCTTTGAAGCAGCCGCAGAAAAAGCGCCCGATGCTGTTGCGGTGGTATTTGAGGACACCCAACTCAGCTATACCGAACTCGATACAAGGGCCAAGCAACTGGCGCATTATTTGGGCCAAAACGGCATTGGCCCTGGCAGCATGGTGGGCATCTACCTGGAGAGAAGCACCGATCTGCTGGTAGCGATGCTGGGTGTCTTAAAAACCGGCGCAGCGTATGTGCCGCTTGACCCGGCATTCCCGGATGACCGTATCAGCTACATGGTGAGTGATGCCGACATGTCGGCTGTCATTGTTGACACTCGCCAGGAGGTCAACCTGCCCTCAACTGATGCGCTAAATATTGATTTGGCAACCATTGCGTTAGATGCAGAATCGGACTCATCTACAAGGTTTAAGAGTGGCTTTACAGGATCAAATGACCTTGCCTACATGATCTATACCTCCGGCTCGACCGGTCTGCCCAAAGGCGTACAACTGCGGCATCAGTCTGTGGTTAATTTTCTTTTAACGATGCAAAAAACACCCGGTTTAAAACCCGATGATGTGATGATTGCAGTTACTACTCTGTCATTTGATATCGCGGTGCTGGAACTGTTTTTACCATTGATTACCGGAGCCACGGTGGTTATTGCAAGTCGCAAGGTGAGCAGTGATGGTCAGAAACTTGCACAATTGATCAGCAGCTCGAAAGCAACCGTTATGCAGGCCACGCCAGCAACGTGGCGCCTCTTGCTCAATGAAGACTGGGCTGGTCACCCGGGTCTTAAAGTACTCTGCGGAGGCGAAGCGCTGCCCCGCAGCCTGGCTGACCGGCTTCTTGCCACCGGTGTTGAACTTTGGAACATGTACGGCCCGACTGAGACCACTATCTGGTCTTCGGTGAGTAAAGTTGCCGCTAGCGGCCCGGTTACGATCGGCAAGCCCATCGGCAACACAACCATGTACATTCTGGATGACAATCTGGAGCCGTTACCTATGGGTATTCCCGGCGAACTTTGCATCGGTGGTGAGGGTCTCGCTGTCGGATACTTTAAGCGCAACGAACTGACCGCCGAAAAGTTTGCTCCTGATCCTTTTAATATTGGGGGCCACCCTAATGCGAGAGTCTATCGCACTGGTGACCTTGCCCGATATTTGCCCAATGGCGAGATCGAGTGCCTGGGTCGCAATGATCACCAGATCAAGATTCGCGGTTTCCGCATGGAACTGGGCGAAATAGAATCCGCGCTCACAGCGCATACAGCGGTTAAAGAATCAGTCGTTACTGCACACGAGTATCGTGAGGGTGACACTCGTCTAGTCGCCTACATTGTTACCGATGATGCAGGCATCACCGAGGCTCAGATCGAACAATGGAAAGCTGAGCACTTAGAACAGTGGAAAGACCTCTGGGAAGATGCTTACGTCGAGGGCGGTGATGCACCCGACCCCCGCTTCAATATTTCGGGGTGGAAAAGCAGCTACACCGGCTTGTCTATCCCTGCTGAAGAAATGCGCAACTGGGTCGATACTACCGCGGCACGAATTAACGCTTTAAGCCCGGGCAAGGTTATTGAGGTTGGTGCGGGCACGGGTCTGTTCGCAGCTGCCGTAGCGCCGCATGCCAAAAGCTATTTGGCCACTGACTTCTCACCCGCCTCGATGAAAGCAATCGACCAGCTGGCAGCAAGCTATAATGACCTCCGGAATATTACAACACTGCAAACAGCGGCCGATCAGCTCAATAGCCCGGATAAAAAGCTTGCCTCTCAGAGCTTCAATACGGCGATCATCAACTCCGTAGCTCAGTATTTTCCTGATGAAAACTACCTTACTCAGGTCATCAATACTCTGGTGGATCTGACTGCAGATGGTGGCACGCTATTCTTAGGCGACATTCGGAACCATGTGTTGCTGCAAGCATTTCACAGCTCTATTCAATTTGCTCAAGCCGATGGCGGAGTCACCCTCGAACAACTCAGTCAGAGAATCCGCCAACGTATCGAGCAGGAAGAAGAACTGCTCCTCGCCCCCGGCTATTTCACTAAGCTAATTGCCGACAACCCACGCCTCTGCAGTGCCAGCTTCCGTCTAAAACGAGGCAAAGAGCGCAATGAAATCACTCGCTTCCGTTACGATGTCGTGCTTAAGGTTGGCAAAAATACAACTAGCACGGCCACTCCTGAACGACTTGACTGGCAAAGTGGCAAACTTAGCTTAAGCGAATTGCAAACACGCCTAAATACGTCGCAAGCACAAGATGGCCTGCTCATATCGGGCATTCCGGACGCACGCCTTAGCGAAGAAACTCGTCTCACAACCTTGCTTGCGGAATCTCCAGCCCTCACTGTTAATGAGGCGCGTGCAGACGTTGCTGTCGTGGACAGTGGCATAGAGATTGATGACTTAAACTTGCTGGTCGAAACAGTCGGCTGGTCGATGCAATCGATTAGCCTCACACCGGGCTACATCACTGCATGGCTGATCCCACCAGGCTGCAATGCTGTCAATGCGCTGACTGCTTCAGATGTCGATAGCGTCTGCAATGACCCAATGGAAGGCCGTTTGCAACGCAGCCTCGTACCCGAACTAAAAGATCGCCTGCGACAGCATCTTCCCGAATATATGGTGCCCGGCATCTACTCAATTTTGACTGAGTTCCCGCTAACACCGAATGGCAAAATTGACCGCAATGCGCTTCCTGCACCCGAAAGCCAAATCACCCAAAGCTACGTGCCTCCTGATACCGACACCGAAAAATCTCTGGTCGCTATTTGGGAAGAGATTCTCAGCGCCGGACAAGTGGGTATCAATGACGACTTTTTCGACCTGGGCGGACACTCCTTACTGGCAACGCAACTGATTTCACGTGTGCGCGAAGTCTTCCATGTCAATTTGCCACTGAATACGCTGTTCGAAACACCCACTGTCAGGGGCATTGCCGACGCTGTCGATGCTCTGAACTGGGCTCTGAACTCAGAGCCCGCATTCAACGGTGATGCGGATATTGAAGAGATCGAACTATGAGTGCGCTTGACCTTATCAATCACCTTAGAAAAAAAGGCATCGGCCTTAGTCTAGAGAGTGGCAAATTACGCTTACAAGCAAAGAAAGGCGTGCTAACAGATGAACTGAAAAACGAAATCATAAGTAAACGCAGCGAAATTATAGCCCTACTCGGCACAGCTGCGAATAGCGACGACGAATATGTCATCATTCCCAAGGCTGATCGAACTAAAAACATGCCGCTGTCATTTGCTCAGCAACGACTCTGGTTTTTGGATACCCTAGAACCCGGTACGCCGCTGTACAACATGCCCTTCGCCAGCCACATTAAAGGTACGCCGGACACCGACCTGCTGAAACGGGCCTTACAGCACATGGTCGCTCGGCACGAATCTTTGCGCACGACATTCGAATCGATTAATGGTCAACCTGTGCAACGAATTGATACGAAGGCAGAGCTTAAACTCGAACAGGTCGATGCCTGCACCGACAGCGACAGTGCACTGCAAGAACGTCTTGCCGGCATTGCACAAACGTCCTTTGACCTCGGCACAGTCCCACTACTCCGAACCGTGCTAATCAAAACAGACACCAATGCTTATACACTAATGCTGGTGTTTCACCATGTGATTGCGGACCTCTGGTCTGTAGACGTTTTCCTTCGTGAGCTTTCCGAAATCTACAGCGCACTGGGCGAACACCGCCAGCCTCAACTCCCTGAACTCGAGATTCAGTATGCCGACTACGCAACGTGGCAGAGAGACTCGCTAAGTGGCGACAAACTGCAACAGAACCTGGATTTCTGGACAGCGAATCTTGCTGGTGCCCCTGAGGTGCTGAACCTGCCAACCGATTATCCGCGACCCTCAGAGCCCAGCTACAGAGGTAACTGGATCGAGCGGCAGCTGCCTGCTGACTTAAGCAGTAAATTAAAAACACTCGCCAGAGACAATAACAGCACGACGTTCATGCTTTTTCTTGCGGCCTTTAATATTCTGCTGTCACGCTACAGCGGTGAGCAGGATGTCATTATTGGCACGCCAGTGGCTGGGCGCGACCGACGTGAACTCGAAAACCTGATTGGCTTCTTTTTGAATACGCTAGTGATTCGCACCGAAATCAGACCCGATGAAGCATTCACTGCCCTGCTCAAGCGAACCCGCAAAGACAACTTACAGCTGCGTGAATACCAGGAGCTGCCCTTCGAACGATTAGTAGAAGAGCTTCAACCCGAACGCAACATGAGTGTGTCACCGGTATTTCAGGTCATGTTTATCTGGCAGGAACAAACTGAGCGAAATATAAGCCTGCCCGGACTGAACATCGGTGGCGCCGAACTGGTTGGGCATGGCACATCAAAATTTGATTTAAGCCTATCTATTTCAGACCAGAAAAATAACACTGCAATCGGCATCGAATACGCTACGGATCTGTTTAAGAGTTCGACAATAGAGCGCATGCTAAAGTACTTTGAGACGCTACTAAGAGCGATTGCAGACAACCCACAGCAGAACATCAATGCTATACAGCTGCTTGATAAAGCCGAGCGCTCGAAACAACTGGAACAATACAGTGGCATCACAGAAAGTTACTCTGACCTCCCCGTACACAAACTGATCGAGCAGCAGATCGTTCGCACGCCCGATGCTGTTGCACTCGAAGCTGCAGATGAACAACTTTCTTACGCCGAACTGAATACTCGTGCAAATTTACTTGCTCATGCGATTGTCGACAGTGGCGTTATGCCGGGCGATGCGGTAGCCGTCTGTGTCGGTCGCGAAGTCAACATGGCCATTGCGGCTCTCGCAGCAATCAAAGCAGGCGCTAATTACATACCGCTCGATCCGGAGTATCCAGCGGAACGATTACGCCAAATGCTTGCGGATTGTTCGCCCAAATGCTTGTTGAGCACAGCCGGCATTTCTGCGGAACTGCCGCAACATGATGCAGAGCCGATTCTGCTTGATCAGTTTGATTTCCTGACTGGCAATAAGAACAATTTGGGATTGCAACTCGAACAGAACGCACCGCTTTATACCATCTATACCTCTGGCTCAACAGGCAAGCCCAAAGGCGTGACGCTGCCGCAAGCAACTATGAGCAACCTAATCAATTGGCAGAGCGCTGATTTACGATTGGGCAAGCCCGCGCGCACTCTGCAGTTTGCACCGTCAAGCTTCGATGTAAATGTGCAGGAGCTTTTTACCACTTGGGCCAGTGGTGGGACTTTGGTTTTAATTAATGCGGACACCCGTCGTGACATACCCGCTTTGGCGCAGTTTATTGCTGAGCAAAAAATTCAACGTATGTACCTACCCTTTGCGGCACTGCGTCCTCTGGCAGAAGAACTGGCCAGCCAGACTAATCTGAGTCTCGATCTTATAGACGTCATTACTGCAGGCGAGCAACTGCAAGTCACTCCTGCACTGCGCGAACTGTTTACAAAGCTGCCGGAGTGCCGACTCCACAATCAGTACGGCCCTTCCGAAACACATGTGGTTACGGCTCTTACCTTAGATGCTGACCCTGCAAACTGGCCTGCACTGCCCTCGATCGGCACGGCGGTGGCCAACTGCAAGACCTATATCCTCGATGCGACCCTGCAGCCGGCGCCCTTAGGCGCTGCTGGCGAACTTTGCCTGGGTGGCACACAGGTCGCACTGGGCTATCTCGGGCAGCCTGAACTCACGGCCGAGAATTTTGTGGCCGATCCTTTTGTTTCTGGTGGCAGACTCTATCGCACCGGCGATCAGGCACGCTTTGCTGCCAATGGTGAAATCGAATTCTTAGGCCGGATCGACGACCAAGTGAAGTTCCGCGGTTTCCGTATTGAACCGGGTGAAATTGCGGCCAAACTCAGCGAGCACCCTACAGTACAACAAGCTGTGGTTTTGTTACGCCAGGACATCCCCGGCAACCCGCAACTCACCGGCTACGTAATAGGCACCAATAGCGATGATCAGAATGCAGTACTGAAGCAATACCTGAAACAATCTCTGCCCGATTACATGATTCCCGCGGCTATCGTTAGTCTTACCGCATTCCCACTAACGCCCAGCGGCAAGCTCAATACCCGGCAGTTACCGGCACCCGACCTTTCCTCGATACTGGGTGAAAGCTACGTTGCACCGACCAATACTGCTGAGACAGTACTCTGCGATATTTGGGCAGGTATTCTGGGGCTAGACAGGGTTGGCATTAATGATGACTTTTTCTCATTAGGCGGACATTCCTTGCTGGCAACCCAACTCCTTTCGAGGATGCGTGATCAGCTAGAGATCAACCTGCCACTTAAATACCTGTTCCGCTACCCCACTCCGAAAGACCTCGGGCAGATTATTTCTGCGCTGCAGGCAACCACGGGAACAACAGACAGCACAAGCAGCGAGGATGCAGATGCAGAGGAATTCAGCCTGTGAACTTAAGGTCGAAATTAAACATAAGCAGCGCACTATTTGCCGCTTCTCAAGCCTCAGGCATAGCGGCTTTAATCATTATAAGCAACAACTTACAACTGAATGCAGCGAATCTAGAACTGGCGCACAGCGTGATATAGTGTCCAGCTGCCAAAATAGCGCAAGACGTGTTTTTCTAGACCCAATAAAAGCGTCCTGAAAAAACCACCGGCAGTCAATAAAAAAAGTTATAAGAATCAGCAGTCTGAAGACTGCTCATAGAGAAAACGAATAATGACAGCAGTTACTATCCTTTCCCTGCTCGCCAAAAAAGGCGTGAAGTTATCAGTTGTTGATGGACAGCTAAAAGTTAGCGCTCCCAAAGGTGCATTAACGGGTGAACTTCGCCAACAATTGGTTGATAACAAAGCCGAAATTCTGGAATTACTGATCAGCACCAAAAGCACGGCTCAGGATGCAAGCATTGCTCATGCAGACCGTGATTTCCCAATCCCTTTATCTTTCGGCCAGGAACGACTCTGGTTTTTAAATGAGCTTGAACCGGGCAGCTCGCTGTACAACATCCCAACGGCCATCAAGCTCAAGGGCCACCTCAACCTACAGGCCCTGCAACAAGCATTTGATCTGTTACTTGAACGCCATGAATCGTTGCGCACCACGTTTACACTTAATGGCGAGCAACCGGTCCAGAAAATTGCAAACAGCCTCAGCATTCCACTCGAAATACACGATGCTGGCGACAGCAGCGATGATGACCTCGATGCGCTTCTAACCAAAATCTGTTTGCAGCCCTTCGATATCAAGCAGGGTCCGTTATTAAAACTGTACGTGCTCGATATCAACGAAAATGAGCATGCGCTGCTACTGGTTATTCATCACATCATTGCCGATGGTTGGTCCATGGGCGTATTGATGTCGGAACTAGCGGCGCTCTACAACAGCATCGCAAGTGGAGGCAGCAGCACACTCGAAGCCTTACCAATACAGTTTGCCGACTACGCTGCCTGGCAACGCGAGACCATGAGCGGCGAAACGCTCAATAATGAATTGAGTTACTGGAAGAAGGCGCTGGATGGTGCTCCACTGGTACTGGACCTGCCAACCGACCACGCGCGGCCTGCCTCCCCCGGATATGAAGGTGCATGGCTGCGGCATCAAATATCGAGTAAAACCCGCAGCAAGCTCGAAGCGCTCGCCCAAAACAACAACGCCACTTTATATATGGTATTGCTCAGCGCATTCAATCTGCTGCTAAGCCGCTACAGCGGGAGCGAAGATCTACTAATTGGCAGTCCTGTTGCCGGCCGCAGCCGGACAGAAATCGAAGGCCTGGTTGGTACTTTGATCAATACCGTCGTGCTGCGTGGAGACCTATCCGGTAACCCCCAGTTCACCGCATTGTTAAAACAACTGCGCAACACAACTCTCGATGCCTTTGAACATCAGGAATTGCCGTTCGAAAAACTGGTTGAGCAACTGCAACCAGAGCGCAACCTGAGCCATGCGCCGATCTATCAGGTGCTGTTCAATTTGCAAAACCGAAGTCAGGAACTTGTAAAATTCGATGGCCTTAAGTCCAGTGCGCTTGTTACCGAAACAGGCACAGCCAAACTCGATCTGCATCTACTGATTGAAGAAACCGATGAAGGGCTGACAGCTTGGTTCGAATACGCTACCGAGCTGTTCGATGAGGCGACTATTGAACGGATGGCAAGCCATTTCGATGCGATACTCGCTGCCGTCGTCGATAATCCTGACCTGAGAGCCGATCAGATACCTCTCCTCACCGATGACGAATGCAACACGATTCTTAACGATTGGAATCACACCACAGTCGACTACCCGCAAAATGAAACCCTGGTTAGCCTGTTTGAAAAACAGGTTGATTCAAGTCCCGATGCCATAGCTGTCGAATATCATGGTCAACAGCTGAGCTACAAACAGTTGGATCAGCGCGCCAACCAACTCGCACATGAACTGCTTAGCATGAGCATTGGAACAAACGATGTTGTAGGCGTATATATGGAACGCTCGATCGAAATGATCGTTGCACTCTATGGTGTACAGAAAGCCGGTGCGGCGTATACACCACTGGATCCGGAATATCCGCCTCAAAGACTGGCTAACATGCTTGAAGACTCCGGCACCAAGGTCATACTCACACAAGCAGCGAGTACTCCGGAAGGATTTACAGGCACTGTAATCGCATTGAACAGCGATGGTGAAACAGGCACAGATCACTCGAATTCGCGACCCGACACACGGCCAAGTCCTGATGACCTTGCCTATGTCATCTTCACATCAGGTTCAACTGGCCGGCCTAAAGGTGTTATGAATGAGCATCGCGGTATTGTTAATCGTCTGCAATGGATGCAGAGCGAATACCAGCTAAGCAGTGAAGACCACATACTGCAGAAAACCGCATTTAGTTTTGACGTGTCTGTCTGGGAGTTCTTCTGGCCCCTGCTTAATGGCGCAAGGTTGGTCATGGCAAAACCAGGCGGTCATAAAGATGCAGCCTACCTTGCAGATACCATCAGACAACACAACATTAGCACCATCCACTTTGTGCCCTCGATGTTGCAGGCATTTTTACTGAATACCGATGCTGGTAGCTGCCCCCAACTCAAACGCGTAATCTGCAGTGGTGAAGCATTGCCCTGGGAACTTACGCAGGAGTTTTACGCCAAATTCGATGCGCAACTGCATAACCTTTACGGCCCAACCGAAGCCGCTATCGACGTCACATACTGGGCTGTGCCGCGCAGCAATACGCAAAACCCGATACCCATCGGTAAACCCGTCGCCAATACACGAATTTATATCGTCGATAAATCGGGTCAACTTGCCCCAATTGGTGTGCCGGGCGAACTGCTGATTGCAGGCGCGCAGGTTGCACGTGGCTATATTGGTCGCGATGAACTCACAGCAGAGCGTTTTATCACCGATCCATTTAAGACTGATCACATCCATAGTCATGATTCGCGAAGCTATCGCACCGGCGATCTTGCCCGCTACCTTCCTAGCGGCGATATCGAGTATCTCGGTCGTATTGACGGACAAATAAAACTGCGTGGCTTTCGTATTGAATTGGGTGAAATTGATGCGGCACTATCCGCCCTATCCACAGTTGAATTCTGTACAACCGTTGTTAGCAGAACCGCGAATGGTGATCAACGCCTTGTTAGCTATGTCGGCGGCGCGGCAAACGATGCCGAGGCAATTAAAACAAAGCTGCGCACTGAACTCCCCGAATACATGGTGCCGGCCGCTATCGTATTTATTGACAAGTTACCGTTAACCCTAAATGGGAAGCTCGATCGCAATGCGCTACCGGAACCTGCATTTGAGGCAGCCATATATGTAGCTCCGAGCACCGTGACCGAAATCTCGTTGGCAAGACTGTTTAGCCAACTTCTCGATAAAGATAAAGTCGGAATCAATGACGATTTCTTTGCCTTAGGCGGACACTCACTGCTTGCTATGCGACTTGTTACCCGCATCGGTGAACAGCTAAAGACCGGCATCGAACTTAAGCAACTGTTCATCGCACCAACAGTAAAACAGCTGGCTTACATTATCGATAGCGATAGTGAATCCATTGCTATCGATAACATCAAAGCACTACCGCGTGATGCTGAATTGCCATTGTCGTTTGCCCAACAACGACTCTGGTTCCTGCATAAACTAATGCCCGACAGCTCGCTGTATAACGTGCCTTGGGCAATGCGCCTCGAAGGCTCTGTAAATACTGCAGCACTGCAACAATCCATAAATATGCTGCTCGCACGACATGAAACCTTACACACACGGTTTATCGAAATTGCCGGTGAGCCAATGCAATATCTGGCGAAGGATGCCGAACTGCCGTTGCATATTATCGACCTCCGACTGGAGTCTGCAGCTAAAGTTCAGCAAGCGCTTAGCTCGTTATCGCAGAAAACATTTAGCCTCGATACAGCACCGTTATTGCGTGTTCACCTGCTGCGGGATACTGACAACAGTCAGATCCTATTGTTTGTCATTCACCACATCATCGCCGATGCATGGTCTCTCGGACTGCTGTTCGACGAACTGATGACACTCTATGCTGCTGCATGCGAAGGCATCGAAGCCCGACTTGCGCCATTGGCAATTCAATACGCTGATTACGCTGCTTGGCAGCGTAATCATCTGTCAGGAGATGAGCTCCAGAAACAACTCAGTTTCTGGAGCTCAAACCTGAGGAATGCGCCGGCCATACTCGAACTTCCCGCTGATCGTGCACGACCTGCGGTACAAAGTTACCGAGGTAAAGTGGCGAACCGAAGCCTGCCGCAAGAACTACTGAGCAAACTCCATCAACTTGGCAATGAACAAGGGGCAACCTTGTTCACAACTATGCTGGCCGCATTCAACGTCATGCTAAGTCGCTACTCAGGACAAAACGATGTCGTTGTAGGGACACCGGTTGCAGGTCGTCAACACAGTGACCTAGAAGGCCTGATTGGCTTCTTCCTGAACACGCTGCCTATCCGCAGCAAACTTGATCACAACTCCGACTTCCGGCAACTGCTGCAGGAGCTCCAGCTAAACATGCTAGATGCCTATGCGCATCAGGATCTGCCTTTCGAACAACTGGTTGAAGATCTCCAGCCTGAGCGTGACATGAGTATTGCCCCAATATTCCAGGTAATGTTCACCTTACAAACAGTTGGAACTGAACGGACTCTTCACGGCGACCTCAATGTCAGCAATATTGAAATTGATTACGGCACGGCCAAATACGATATCACCTGGTCGGTCATGGAGAAAAATGGTGAACTGAGCGTTAGCTGCGAGTACGCCAGCGATCTATTCAACGAAAGCACAATCCAGCGCATGCTCGAACATTACCAAGTGCTGCTACAAAACATCGTATCGCAACCCGGTACCGCGATAAATCAACTTGCGATACTAAGCACTGGTGAACAAAGTCAGTTACGAGCCTGGAACAGCACTACTATGGCTTATCCCGACGAACAAAGCCTGCAGGCCTTGTTCGAGCAACAAGCTCTTAGCAACCCAGCTGCAACCGCTGTCGAATTCAACGGGTCTAAACTCAGCTATAAGGAACTCAACGAACGCGCCAACGGTCTCGCTGCACAGCTTATTGAACTCGGCGCAGGTCCAAATCAACCTGTCGCCATTTGCGTTAATCGCTCCTTAGACACACTGGTCGGATTGCTTGGCATTCTCAAATCCGGCAGCGGTTATGTCCCTTTAGACCCGATCTACCCCGCCGAGCGTATTGCCTACATGCTCGAAGACTCAAACACTAAAATTCTGGTCAGCGAGCCTGAACTCGCATCTGCGCTTCCCACAAAAAATATTCAGCTACTCGATATTGCTGACAGTGGCAGCAGTCAGATAAATCCGTCTATCGAGTTCAATGCAGAGCAACTCGCGTATCTAATTTATACCTCAGGCTCGACCGGTCTGCCGAAAGGCGTACAAATCGAACATCGGGCTGTCACTAACTTTCTGCATAGTATGGCCAAAACTCCGGGTATCGTTCCAACCGACCGTTTGCTCGCAGTAACAACGCTCTGCTTCGATATTTCTGTGTTGGAATTGTTCCTGCCACTCGCTCAAGGTGCAACAGTTGTCATCGCATCACAGGAACAGGCCGCAGACGGTTTTGCTCTGAAGGCGTTGCTTGAAACAGGCGACATCTCAATCATGCAGGCCACGCCGGCAAGCTGGCGTATGTTGCTTGATGCGGGCTGGAATGGCAGTGCAAATCTTAAAGTACTGGTTGGCGGTGAAGCCCTTGAGCGTGATTTAGCAACACAACTCGAACAACACAACCAAGCTGTATGGAATATGTATGGCCCGACCGAAACAACTATATGGTCAGCCTGTCATCAGTTTAACCCGGCCGATCAACTTATCTCGGTAGGCCAACCCATTGCCAATACGCAGTTCTATGTGCTCGACGACGCCATGCAAGCTGTCCCAGTTGGCGTACCGGGCACACTTTGGATTGGCGGTCACGGCGTTGCACGTGGGTACTGGCAACGTGATGAACTCAATGCTGCCAGTTTTATCGACAACCCCTTTGGCAGCGGACGCATTTATGCCACTGGCGATCGAGTCCGCTGGCTCAGTGATGGTTCGCTGGAAGTGCTGGGTCGAAATGATTTTCAAGTTAAGTTACGCGGTTTCAGAATTGAACTGGGCGAAATCGAAACCCGACTCGCTGCCAACCCCAATGTCACTCAATCGGTCGTCTCACTGCGTGAAGACTCCCCCGGCGATCAACGCTTGGTGGCGTACAACATTGCCCCTGAAGGCGTCACATTAAACAGTGATGAATTACGCAATAGCCTAATGGGCGGTTTGCCGGATTACATGCTGCCGAGTGCCTACGTGCAACTGGAACGCTTTCCGCTAACAGCAAACGGTAAGATAGACAGAAAGGCACTGCCCGCACCCGAATGGGAAGATATCGCAAGCACCGAATACCTTGCGCCCCAAAATCCGACCGAAGACACACTGACTGCGATCTGGGCAGATATTCTGGGTGTTCCAAAAATCGGCATGAATGACGATTTCTTTGCACTCGGCGGCCATTCGCTACTGGCAGTAAAGCTCATTTCAAGAGTTCGTGACGAATTGGGCCATGACCTCGATCTGATGACCCTGTTCAGCCGGCCGACTATTGCAGCGATGGCTGCATTACTGGAGTCAGATACGAAGGTGTTGCAAGCGCCTATAAGCGTTGTCGACCGCAGCACCTCGTTACCATTAAGTTCAGCGCAAGTCCGCCTATGGTTCCTCGATGAACTCGAACCAGAAAACCCCGCCTACAACATGCCATGGTCAATGCGACTCAAAGGCATTCCGGACACCGAAGCGTTACAGGTGGCCATTGATCAAGTCATCGCAAGACATGAGTCATTGCGCACCACCTTCCCGGCTCAAGATGGCGAACCGGTGCAACTGATTCACGAAAGCCTGCCTGTACCCCTGCACGTGGAGACACTAGAAGGGGATGAAGCAGCGCTGGTGCAGCGACTCACCGAGATTTCCAAACAACCGTTTGACCTGCATAACGGTCCGCTGCTGCGTGCCAACCTAATACAGACCAGTGATAACGAAAGTGTCCTGAGCCTCTGTATTCATCACATCATCTACGATGCAGGGTCACACGGTATCCTGATGCAGGAGCTTTCCGAGTGTTATACAGCATATCGCGAACAGCGTGCTGCAACGCTTAGATCGATGCCTATACAGTTTGCAGACTACGCAGCGTGGGAACACGAATGGATGCAGGGGCCCGATTATCAGCAGCAGCTAAGATATTGGAGCAAAGAACTCAGCGGAGCACCCAATGCCCTCGAGTTTCCTACCGACTTTTCTCGCCCGGCCGTGCAAACCAGCAATGGCGAACGCTTTTTCTATCATTTACCCGATAGCCTGCATCGCGAACTGACACATCTTGGTCAGAAAAATAGCAGCACATTATTCATGGTATTGCTGGCGGCCTTTGATGTACTCCTGGCTCGTTATTCGGGACAAGATGATATCGTCGTAAGCGTGCCTATCTCAGGACGCAAAGGCAGCGAACTCGAAAACATCATTGGATTCTTCCTGAACACACTGCCCATCCGTGTGCAGCTTGAAGATCACATCAATTTTAACACTGTACTTAAACAGGTCAGGGATAAATCGTTAGCGGCGTATGCCAACCAGGAAATGCCCTTTGGCAAACTGGTTGAAGAGCTTGCGCCAGAGCGTGACACCAGCCGTCCACCGATAGCACAGATGCACTTTGTGCTTCAGCATGTCGACAACCCAACCGATGAATTTGCCGGCTTAGCTGCTGAGAAGATCGCGCTAAGCACAAACACCACAAA
>Ga0206677_10001982_pt1 | contig 18568 bp, 10 predicted proteins | sample M130m12015metaG_FD_155475 | JGI IMG/M metagenome (GOLD analysis project Ga0206677, IMG submission 155475) | Ammonia-oxidizing marine archaeal communities from Monterey Bay, California, United States - M1 30m 12015 | ecosystem: Environmental > Aquatic > Marine > Intertidal zone | place: USA...
AATTTCTTACACAAAATCGTTCACCAGCAATTCCATTTATATATGCCTCACCCTTAGTTGCTCCATATAAAGCTACATTCCCAGTTATGATATTTAAATTTGATTTAAATGTTGAATTTTTTGGGATTCTTACACTTAGAATACCTCCTGAAAGGCTTTTTCCAAGGTAATCATTTGTATTACCATAAACAGTCATTCTGAGACCTTTCACTGCAAATGCTCCAAAGCTTTGTCCTGCAGATCCTTTGAAATTTAGTTTTAATGTTTCCTTTGGTAATCCTTTCTCTCCATATAATTTGGAAATTTCGTTACTTAGAATTGCGCCTACAGATCTATCTGTATTTTTAATTTTGAATTCTAAAGAAGTTTTAATCTTCCTATTTATTGATAGTTTTGCTTCTTTTAGGATTTTAAAATCTAAAACTTTACTTAGATTATGATTTTGTTTTTCTGTATTTCTGAGAGTGATATTCTTGTCAGAATTAGGTTTATATAATATTTTATCAAGATTTATTCCTTTTACTTTATAATCATCAATTCCTTTTTTTGCTTCTAATTTTTGGCTTTGACCAATCATTTCTTCTACAGTTCTAAATCCTAGATTTGCCATTATTTCTCTTAATTCTTCTGCAACGAAGTACATAAAATTTATTACATGTTCTGGTTTACCTTTGAAATTCTTTCTAAGCTCTGGATCCTGAGTGGCTATACCAACAGGACATGTATTTAAATGACAAGCTCGCATCATTATACAACCAGAAGCTACTAATGGCGCTGTTGAAAAACCAAATTCCTCTGCACCTAACAGACAAGCAACAGCAACATCTCTTCCTGTTTTTAACTGTCCATCACATTCTAGAACAACTCTACTTCTTAGGTTGTTTAACACTAATGTTTGTTGAGCTTCAGCTATTCCAAGCTCCCATGGAAGACCTGCATGTCTTAATGATGTTAGAGGTGATGCTCCAGTTCCTCCATCATATCCAGAAATCAATATAACATCTGCTTTAGCTTTTGCTACACCAGCAGCTATAGTTCCAACTCCAACTTCTGATACAAGTTTTACATTAACTCTAGCATCTCTATTTGCATTTTTGAGATCAAATATTAATTGCGCAAGATCTTCTATTGAATAAATATCATGATGTGGTGGGGGAGATATTAATCCAACATAGGGAGTAGAGTTTCTTACTTTAGCTATCAAAGGATTTACTTTTGATCCAGGTAATTGACCTCCTTCACCAGGTTTCGCTCCTTGAGCCATCTTAATTTGAATCTCATCAGCATTGGTTAAATAATATGAACTAACACCAAATCTTCCTGAGGCAACTTGTTTTATTGAGCTATTTCTTGAATCACCATTTTCATCTCTTTTAAATCTATTATGGTCTTCTCCTCCTTCACCTGAATTACTTTTACCACCGATTCTATTCATGGCAATTGCAAGATTCTCATGAGCTTCTTTACTAATTGATCCATAAGACATTGCACCAGTTTTAAATCTTTTAACAATCTCTGTCCATGGTTCAACTTCTTCAATTGGAATAGGGTTATAATCAATAAATTTAAGAAGCCCTCTAATTGTCATAAGTTGTTCTTCCTGTTCATTAATTAGTTTAGAATATTCTTTATATGAACTATAATTTTCAGTTTTTACAGAATTTTGAAGTTTTGAAATAGTATTAGGGTTTAGCATATGACTTTCACCATCTCTTCTCCATCTATAATCTCCTCCTGTTTTAATGGATGAAAAATTAGGTTCTGAATTAAAAGCAAAATGGATTCTCTGGCTAATTTCTTTTTCCAGAACATAAAGCCCAACTCCCTCTATTCTTGTTGGTGTATTTTTAAAATATTTGTTTATAAAATTTGTTTTAAGACCTAGAGCCTCAAAAATTTGAGAACCACGGTAAGAGTTTAAAGTAGATATACCTATCTTATTCATTACCTTTAAAATACCTTTTGCTATAGCGTCGTTAAAATTTGATATTGAAGATTCTAAGCTAATATCTTTTATATGTCCGATTTCATGATGATAGCTGATAATTTCATTAACCAGATAAGGGTTAATTGCACTAGCTCCGTAACCAAATAACATTGAAAAATGATGAGGTTCTCTTGGTTCTGCTGATTCTATTATAATTCCGAATTTAGACCTTTTCTTTAACTTAATCATAGTTTGATGAACAAATGAACAAGCAAGTAAAATTGGTATAGGAGCCATTTTTTTTGAAACTTTTCTATCACTTAATATTACTATATTAGTTCCTTCATCAATAAGTTTTTCAATTTTCATTACAATTCCATCAAGGGCTTCTTCTATTCCATTGTGTCCTTTTTTTAACTCATACAAACATTCTATTGAGCTAGATTTAAATTTTTCATGATTTATATATTTGATTTTATCAAGATCTTCATTAGATATGATAGGATTCTTAATGTTTAGGCTTACTGAATGTTCTTCAATTACATCAAAAATATTATAGTTACTACCTAATGATAGACTAGTATCTGTAACGATTTCCTCTCTGATTCCATCAAGAGGAGGATTTGTCACCTGAGCAAACAGTTGCTTAAAATAATTATATATTAACTGTGGTTTTTTAGAAAGGACTGCTAGTGGAGTATCAATTCCCATAGATCCAATAGACTCTTTTCCACTAATACACATTGGGATTATTATCTTTTTAAAATCTTCTTTTGTGTATCCAAATATTTTAAGTCTAGTTTCTAAATTAATTTTTTCATCTGGAGTACGATTTCCTGTATATGATATATCACTTAATTGTAAAATATTTTTATCAACCCATTTCTTGTAAGGTTTTTTGGAAACAATATTTTTCTTTATTTCATTATCATTAATTATTCTTCCTTGGTCCATGTCAACTAAGAAAATCTTACCAGGTTCTAGTCTTCCATGAGACTCAATGTTCTCCGGATCGAGATCAACAACTCCTGTCTCAGATGACATAATTACATAACCATCTTTTGTTACAGTATATCTAGAAGGTCTTAATCCGTTCCTATCTAGAAGCGCACCAATATATTTTCCATCAGTAAATGGGATTGAAGCAGGACCATCCCAGGGCTCCATAATACAGCTATTAAATTTATAAAATGCTCTTTTATCATCATCCATTGAATTATGTTTTTCCCAAGCTTCAGGAACCAACATCATCATTACTTCTGGTAAAGATCTTCCAGTCATTAGTAATAATTCTACAACCATATCCATAGAGGCAGAATCTGATTTTCCAGGAACAATAATTGGTAAAATATTAGACATGTCCCTTTTAAGGATATCCTCTGATTCAAAAAGTTCCTCCCTTGTTTTCATTCTACTAATATTTCCTTTGAATGTGTTTATTTCACCATTGTGACACATGTACCTAAAAGGCTGAGCTAAATCCCATGTTGGAAAAGTATTTGTTGAAAATCTTTGATGAACAAGAGCAAGCTTTGTAACTAGTTTAGGGTTTTTTAAATCGATGTAAAATCTCTCAATGTCTTCTGGAATTAATAAACCTTTATAAATTATTGTTCTTAAACTTAAACTAGAAAAATAAAAATATTCTTTTTGGTTTAATTCTGAAGAATATATTGTGTTTTCACTAATTTTTCTAGCAATAAATAGCCTTAAATTAAATTCTTTATCTGTTAAATTAGAATTACGTTTAATAAATACTTGTTTTATTTGAGGTTGAGTTTTACTAGCTATAGATCCAACAACTTTAGAATTTACAGGAACATCTCTCCAGCCTAATAAATTAAGATCTTGTTTTTTAATCTCATCTTCAAATATTCTAATACAGTGATTAGATTGATTTACTTTATTAGGTAGGAAAACCATACCAACTGCATATTCGTTTGGGTTAGGAAGAGTAAAGTCACATTCTTTAATAAAAAAATCATGAGGTATTTCTATAAGTATACCAGCTCCATCTCCAGTCCGACCATCAGAGCTAACTGCACCTCTATGCTCTAAACAAGTTAAAATATTAAGAGCTTGACTGATAATTGTATTAGTCTTCTCACCATTTAGACTACATATAAATCCAGCACCACAATTGTCGTGTTCAAATTCTGAAAGATATAATCCTTGGTCTTTTAGTTTCATGTCAGATTTACAAAAATATAATTATGAGTTTATCATAATTAATTTTATACTCAAAACAAAATGAGTTATCATTAAAATTATCAATTTGATAAAAAACCTATTATCAAAATGAAGATTTCATATATAAAGTGAAGATATTTAAGAATATTATAGCAAGAATTAACTATTTATTTCCCATTCACCTGATTGAAGAAATTTTTCTGCTTGTTTGAACTTCATAGCTTTAACTTCTCCAGAAGTAGAATTTTTTATTTCAACTTTTTCATTCCTTCCAATCTTTGGTATTTCTCGAGTTACAGTCTCAACTTTTTGATTACTTGCTCCAGCTCCAACTCTACGGGCTCTTTCAGCTAATTCGTCACTATTTAAGCTCTCTTGTTTTGTTGTTTGATAATCATTATTTTTTGAGCTTCCAGAAGATGCATCTTTTATATTTCCTTGATTATCAGGAAGATTAGATTTGAATAAGAAAGAGAGTAATTCTTTGTTAAGTATATGAATCATTGACTTGAATAATTCATAAGCTTCAAATTTATATATCAACAGTGGATCCTTCTGTTCGTGAACAGCTAATTGAACAGATTGTTTTAGATCATCCATTTTTCTTAGATGATTCTTCCATTTTTCGTCAATAATTGCAAGAGATATATTTTTTTCAAAATCATTAATTAAATTTTCACCATTGCTTTCGTATGATTTTTTTAGATCAGTCACAATATTTATAACTTTTTTTCCATCCGTAAAGGGCACTACAATTCTTTTAAAAGAGTTGCCTTTATTCTCATATACATTTTTAATTATTGGAAGAGCGAGTGTTCTATTTAACTCTTTTTTGTTTGTGTAAAAAGTATTTAATTCCTCATACAAACTTTGAATTAAATCATCTTCACTAGATTCTAGAAACTCATTTTCTGTAATTGGAGATGTCATTGAAAAAGTAGTAATTAATTCAAATTCAAAGTTTTTGTAATCGTTAGATCCTTTATTTTGTATTACAATTTCTTCTATGGTATCAAACATGATATTTGTAATATCAATTTGAAGTCTATCTCCTTCCAATGCATTTTTTCTGAGTGTGTATATAATATTTCTTTGAGAATTCATTACATCATCATATTCTAGTAGTCTTTTTCTAATACCAAAGTTGTTTTCCTCCACCTTCTTTTGAGCCCTTTCAATGGATTTTGTAACCATAGGATGTTGAATATTTTCTCCATCTTTTAATCCCATTCTATCCATTATATTCGAAACTCTATCTTGTCCGAACAATCTCATTAAATTATCTTCAAAAGATACATAGAATTGAGAGCTACCTGGGTCACCCTGTCTTCCAGAACGACCTCTAAGCTGTCTATCAACTCGTCTTGAGTCATGTCTCTCAGTTCCAATTATTGCAAGACCACCAGAGTTGATAACATCTTTACTTAATTTAATATCTGTTCCTCTACCAGCCATGTTAGTTGCTATTGTAACTACTCCAGGGTTTCCTGCTTCTGTAACTATATCAGCTTCTTTTTTATGAAGCTTTGCATTAAGAACATTATGATTAATATTAGCCCTATTTAACATTTTACTGAGCAACTCGGATATCTCTACAGAAGTAGTTCCAATTAAAACGGGTCTTTTATTATTTCTAAGAGTTATTACATCTTCAATTATCGCATTATATTTTTCTCTTTTTGACTTGTATATCAAATCATCTTCATCTTTTCTGGCAATAGGTTTATTTGTAGGTATTTCAGTAACATCTAATTTATAAATTTCCCAAAATTCTCCAGCTTCAGTTACTGCAGTCCCTGTCATCCCAGATAATTTTGTGTATAATCTAAAATAATTTTGAAGAGTTATTGTAGCAAAAGTTTGAGTAGCTGCCTCGATCTTTACATTCTCTTTTGCCTCTATAGCTTGATGAAGTCCATCAGAGTATCTTCTACCATCCATTATTCTTCCAGTCTGCTCATCAACTATCATAACTTTATTTTCGACTACTACATATTCAACATCTTTCTCAAATAAAGTAAATGCTTTCAATAATTGATTAATACTATGAATTCTTTCACTTTTTACATCAAAATCATTAAACAATTCACTCTTTGCTTTAGCCTCTTCTTCGCTTGATAAACCTTTTTCTTCAATAGATTTTACTTCTGTGGATATATTAGGCATTATAAAGAAATCTTTATCATCTAAGTCTTGAGATAAAGTTTCAATACCCTTATCAGTAAGTTCAATTTGATTATTCTTCTCATCGATAGTGAAATAAAGCTCTTCATCAATTTGATGCATCTCCCTATTATTGTCTTGCATATAGAAATTTTCAGTTTTTTGAAGTGTTTGTTTTACACCTTGTTCACTTAAAAATTTAATTAACGCTTTATTTTTTGGTAATCCTCTATATGCCCTAAATAAAAGAAATCCTCCTTGATCGTTATCTGAATCTTTAATTAAATTTTTAGCTTCAGATAATATATTAGACAAATATGTTTTTTGAAGAGTAACTAGCCTTTGAATTTTTGGTTTTAGATTATCAAATTCATGACGCTCACCATCTTTTGTTGGTCCTGAAATTATCAATGGAGTTCTAGCATCATCTATAAGAACTGAATCAACCTCATCTATTATTGCATAATTATGTTTTCTTTGAACAATATCATCTAATGAGTGAGACATGTTGTCTCTTAAATAATCAAAGCCAAATTCATTATTTGTTCCATAGGTTATATCAGCATCATATGCTCTCTTTCTCTCAGGAGAGTTAGGTTTATGGAAGTCTATACAATCAATTCTAAGACCATGAAACTCAAGAATTGGACCCATCCACGCGCTATCTCTTTTTGCTAAATAATCATTAACAGTTACAAGGTGTACACCGTCTCCAGTTAATGCATTTAAATAAATCGGTAAAGTAGAAACTAATGTTTTACCTTCTCCTGTTTGCATTTCACCAATTCTTCCCTGATGTAGAACAATTCCACCAATTAATTGCACATCATAGTGGATCATATCCCAGACAACATTTTTACCTGCAGCATCCCAATTATTCTTCCAAATGGATTTATCACTTTTAATATTTACATAAGATTTTTTAGATGCAACTTCTTTGTCAAAATCAGATGTGGTTACCTCAATTTCTTTATTTTCAAAAAATCTTTTAGCTGTTTCCTTTACAACTGCAAAAGCTTGTGGTAATAAGTCATTTAATATCTCCGCCTTTTTTGTAATTAGATCATTTTCAAGTATTTCAATCTCCTTAAATAGTATCTCTTTTTCACTATTTGAGGTTTCGTTTGAAATCTTTTTGTTTAAATCAATAATTGATTTATTTATATCTGAAGTTTGTTCAGATATTATTCCTTTAAATTCAATTGTTTTATTTCTTAGCTGATCATTTGAAACTGCAGATAGTTTATCAAATTCAATATTAATATCATCAACTAATGGAGTAAGTTTTTTAAGATCTTTACCAGATTTATCCCCAAGAAATACCTTCAAAAGGGAGTTAACAATGGACATATTATATTTTTTTCAAATTTATTTAAAAATTACCAATAAATATTAATCTATTATAATTAATACTCGTCCTCGTTCCAAAGGTAATCATCTTCTGTTGGGAAATCTGGCCAAATCTCTTGAATTGATTCATACACATCTCCTTCATCTTCTAAAGATTGAAGATTTTCAACAACTTCAAGAGGTGCTCCAGTTCTAATTGAGAAGTCAATTAGTTCATCTTTAGATGCTGGCCAGGGCGCATCACTTAAATAAGATGCTAGTTCTAATGTCCAATACATGAAACTTATTTTCTGCAAAAATATATTATAACTCCAAATAACCAAAGAATTTCTATTCTTTTACTTTAGAAAATGAAATTAATAGTAATAAAACAGATAATAATATGCTTATTCTAGCTATATAATCTCCATTCTTACTATAAAAGGTTCTTTTTTCAATGGTGTAAGCTGATCCACTTAAAATTCCTTTTTCATTATAAGGAAGAATATTGTCATATTCACCAAGTTCATTAATAATTGTAGAAACACCAGAATTTGCACTTCTAATAATATATCTTCTGTTCTCAATGGCTCTTAATCTTGCATAACTTAATAGATGTCTGTGACCTGGAGTATCCATCCACCAAGCATCATTTGTAATAATTGAAATAAAATTAGCTCCTAAATCAACATAATTAGCAACATATTCTCCATCAATTGTTTCATAACAAACAATAGGAATTGTTCTTAGGTCTTTTGAAGAGTGATTAAATACTTTTCTTTCAGATTCATGTTGTGTGCCCATAGAACGTATTGTCCCTCCTAGATCAATCATTACAGTCCCTATAATAGGCTCAAGAAAAGACTTAAATGGCATATATTCACTTCCTACTACTAGTTTAGACTTATGATTATACTCAAAACCTTTATTTGCAGAGAAATTTATTGACGAATTAAAATAGTCAACCCATATATTGTCTCTAACCGGATTAGCTGATTTTGTAGGTTTTTCTTTCTGATTTTGATATAATTTATAAAATTGTATTCCAGAAATTAGATTGGTGTTTTTAAATTGATCTAAATAATTATAAAGACTATCATGAAGTTTTGTATATCCGAAATAATCCACATTTTCGCCATATCCTTCTGAGAAATATGTTTCTGGAGTAAAGACAAAATCATATTCATTAGCTCTTAATTCTTCATTAGTTAATTCCTTAAAAATTTTAAAATAATCAAGATTATTTTTAGACGTCCCATATTTTGATTCCCAAGGGTCAATTTTAGGCTGAGTAATTAAAACTTTAAATTCTTCTCCTTTATTTAAATTAGGTTTAACCAAAAGTGAAATAAAAATTGGAACGCTAATAAGAAGAATCCTTGGAATAATTCTAATATAAAATCGTCTTTTATCTTTAAAACTTGAATATTTTCTTAATAAATTAAACATTAAAAAGTTTGCGCATAGTACCCAAAGACTTCCTCCAAATACTCCAGTATACTCGTACCACTGAATCCAATCAATTCTTTCTGAGAAGACATTTCCTAAGTTTAACCATGGCCAAGAAAATTCCCAGTTTAAATGAAATTTTTCAAAGGCTATCCAAAAAGTTATAAGAAAAAGAGATCCAGCTTTATAATCTACTCTTCTTTTAACTCTACTATACAGCAAAAAGATTATTGAGTAAAAAGAGGAATTTACAATGTTAGCAAAAATTGCTCCTGGAAGTGTAGTATAGACGATCCACCAAGTAGTTGATATATTCCACGTTAGAAATGCTAAATAAGAATAAAAGAATAGTCTTAGATTCTTTTTTCCATAATTATCCTTACTTATAACATCTTCTATATACAATAAAGGAATTAGACTAATAAAAATTAGAGGAGTGACTCCATTAACTGGCCATGAACTTCCTAATAAAATCCCACTAATTAAAGAATATCCAAGAAGTCTACTCACATTTAAAAGTTTAAAAGGTTTTACAATCTAATATTACAATTTTTTTATAAATTGAGAGTCATAACTATTATGATAAAAGCTTTCATACCTAATTTTCTTACTCTATTAAATTTAATTTGTGGATGCTTTTCAATTGCATTTGCTTTTCAATTCCAATTTGATGCAGTATTAATTTTGGTTTTGATGGGTGTTCTTCTTGATTTTCTTGATGGAATGGCTGCCCGATTATTAAATGCAGAATCTAATTTTGGAAAACATTTAGATTCTCTTTCAGATATAGTTACTAGTGGAGTTGTTCCAGGTATTGTAGTTTATCAATTATTTAAATTATCAGGAAATAGAGTTGTTGATTATGATTTAAACTTGTATCTAAGTCCGATATTTAACTTAGATCTTGTTTTTACTTTTTCTCCTGTTGCATTTATAGCTTTCTTAATCACTTTAGGCTCGGCTGTTAGGCTAGCTAAATTCAATACTATTGATTATACTGATGAATTTGAAGGTCTTCCTACTCCTGCTAATGCTTTATTTTTTGTTTCATTGCCTATATTGATAGACCATACATATCTAATTGAATCTAAAGAATATTTACTTAATAATTATACTCTTATAGCACTTACAATCTCTAGTGTAATTCTTATGAATGTTCCTTTTAGGCTTTTTTCATTAAGATTATCATTAAGAAAATATGATTATAACATTTTTAAGATTTTAACAATAATCTTATCAATTCCTTTAATTTTAATATTTGGACTTGGTGGATTCTCGTTAGTTATAATTTTATACTTATTTCTTAACGTAATAAGAAATTTATGGTCCTTAATCTAAGAGTTAAATATTCTTCTTTTTGAATTCAAAATTCTTTCCTAGATAAACTTTTCTAACCATTTCGTCACGCGCAAGTTCTTCTGGAATCCCTTCTTTTAAAATTTTACCTTCAAACATAAGGTATGTTCTGTCGGTAATGGCAAGTGTTTCTTGAACATTATGATCGGTAATAAGTATTCCGATATTTTTCTTTTTTAAGACAGAAATTATAGATTGAATATCTTCAACTGCTATTGGGTCTACTCCAGCAAATGGCTCATCTAATAATAAAAACTTAGGATCATTAGCTAGTGCCCTTGCTATCTCCGTTCTTCTTCTTTCACCACCAGAAAGTAAATCACCTCTATTCTTTCGGATTTTAGTAAGACCAAATTCCTCCATCAATTGTTCTGCTTTTTCTTTTTGCTGATTTTTTGTTAAAGTTGAGAATTCTAGAATACCTAAAATGTTATCTTCAACACTAAGTTTTCTAAATACAGACTCTTCTTGAGCGAGATATCCAATACCTTTTTGAGCTCTTTGATACATTGGAAAATCTGAAATGACTTCTTTGTCAAGATAAATATTTCCTTCTTCTGGTTTTATTATTCCAACTATCATATAAAAAGATGTAGTTTTACCAGCTCCATTTGGACCAAGTAATCCTACAATTTCACCTTGATTTACCTCAACAGAAATACCATTTACAACCTTTCTGCCTCGGTATGATTTTGAAATATCTTGAGCTTTTAGAATCATTTAGCAAATATTATGTATTTAATTTTTTATATCCAATTTTAGAAATTATTATACTTATCTCATAAAGAACTAAAATAGGTATACTTACAATAATTTGACTTGCAATATCTGGTGGAGTTATTATGGCTGATAGACTTAATACAATTACTAATGCAAACTTTCTATTTCTTCTAAGAAAATCAGGTGTTACAAGCCCTACCTTAGTTAAATAGTGAATTATAATTGGTAATTCAAAGATTAATCCAGAAGCTAATACTGATGCTCTTAATAAACCAATATAACTGTTTAGATCAAAATCATTGAACACTTCTGAACTAATTGTGTAGTTACCTAGAAAATTAATTGATAATGGTGTAACAATATAGTATCCAAACAATACTCCAATAAAGAATAATGTTGATGAAATAAAAATAAAGCCTCTAGCTCCATCTTTTTCTTTTTTATATAAACCAGGACTTATAAATTTCCAAAATTCATAAATCACATAAGGAAATGCCAAAATAAAACCTGCTAAAATTGATGTCCATAAATGTGCTGAAAATTGACCTGAGACAGTTCTACTTTGAACTCTAAATGGAAGTTCTTCAAAGCAAAAAGCATTACCTCCAATAGATTGTGAAATTGAACAAAATACTTGATAACTTATAAAATCTCCTTTTTTAGGGCCAAAAATAATTTGATCAAAAATTATATCTTTTGCTAAAAATGCAACTATAGCAATAAGTAAAACAGATATAGTTGATCTTATTATGTGCCATCTTAACTCTTCAAGATGATCAAGAAAAGACATGTCATTGGATCTACTCATAGCTAATACCCTGTTTGATTATATCTAAAATATGAACTATACCAACGTATTTATCATTATCATTTAAAATTAAAATCTGACTTATATTATTTTCCTTCATATGCTTTAGAGCATCTATAGCTAAAGTGTTTTGATTCATGATTTTAGGACTATGATTCATAAAGTCTTTAGCACAAATATTTTCTATGTTTTGTTTTTTTTCTATTACCCTTCTTATATCTCCATCGGTTATTATTCCAGCGATTCTATCTCCATCCAAAATTGCTGTTGCTCCATACATGTTTGAGGAAATTTCATCAATTATTTTTAGGAATGAAGAGGATTTTTTAACAATGGGTTTTCTATTATCATCAATTAAGTTCATAAGTGTTAAACTTAGCTGTTTCCCTAGATTTCCTGAAGGATGGTATTTACTAAAATCATTTGGAGTAAAACCTTTTAGTTTTTGAAGTGTCATTGCTATTGCATCTCCAATGGCAAGGTGACAAGTAGAGCTAGTTGTGGGAGCAAGATTATTGTGACAAGCTTCTCTCTCAATTTTTGTATGTATAAACATTTTTGATAAGTTGTCAAGGGAAGAATTTTTTACACAAGAGATACCAATTAATAATATTTTATTTTTATTCAGATGATTAGATAATGAAATAATTTCATCTGACTCTCCACTTTTTGAAATACAAATAACTACATCTTTATTTCCTATAACCCCCATATCTCCATGAAGTGCATCTCCAAGGTGTAAAAAAATCGATTTTGATCCAGTTGAATTTAATGTAGCAGAAATTTTCATTCCGATTATAGCACTCTTACCTATTCCTGTAAGAACAATTTTACCTTGACATTCTTTAAGTGTATCTATAATATCACAAAAATTTGAGTCTATTATCTTGGAGAGATCTAAAATAGATTTAGACTCTAGCTGAATAGTATCTAGGGCAATATTTTTTATTATCTGTTGATTAGTCAAAACGGGAATTTTATTTTAAATTGTATATACTGCAAATTTAAACAATTTGAAAAAACCATAATTTGAAAAGTTTAAAAGACAAATTAAAGGAAAACTTTGGTTTTTCTTCATTTAAAAATCTTCAAGAGCCAATAATTAAAAATCTTCTTGAGGGAAACAATTCTTTTGTTATTATGCCAACAGGTGGTGGGAAATCTCTTTGCTACCAGTTACCAGCTATAATTTTAGATGGAACAGCAATAGTAATTTCACCTTTAATTGCATTAATGAAGAATCAAGTTGATCTTATTAGGTCAAATAACACAGACCCTTCTGTTGCTCATGTTTTAAATTCTACACTTAATAAAGAGCAAATAGAAAAAGTTAAGCAAGATGTAAGCGAGGGAAAAACTAAATTATTATTTGTAGCTCCAGAAACATTGTCTAAAAATGATACTATTGAGTTTTTAAAAAAAGTTACCATATCATTTTTAGCTATAGATGAAGCTCACTGTATATCTGAATGGGGACATGATTTTAGGCCTGAATATCGAAAAATAAGAGATGTAATTGATTCTGTTGATCCTAAAATTAAAGTAATAGCTTTAACTGCCACAGCAACTCCTAAGGTTCAGGATGATATTATTAAAAATTTAAAAATAAGTGATTCAAAACTCTTTAAATCTTCTTTTAACCGTCCAAATCTATATTACGAAGTGCGTCCTAAAAATGATGAAACAGAAGTAGATTTAATCAAATTCATAAAATCTAATCAAGGAGAATCAGGTATTATTTACTGCCTATCAAGAAAAAATGTAGAAGATTTATCTCAACTACTTAATATAAATGGAGTAAAAAGCTTACCCTATCATGCAGGTTTAGAAAAAAACGTTAGAGAGGAAAATCAGGATAAATTTTTAAAAGATGATTGTGATGTTATTGTAGCAACAATTGCATTTGGAATGGGAATTGATAAACCTGATGTTAGATATGTAGTTCATCATAATGTTCCAAAAAGTATTGAGGGTTATTATCAAGAAACAGGAAGGGCTGGAAGAGATGGGGGTAAAGGACATTGCTTAATGTATTATTCTTATCAAGATGTTGAAAAACTTGAAAAGTTACTATCAAAGAAAAAATCATCTGAGAGAAATATAGGAATTATGTTATTAAAAGAAGTATCAAACTTTGCTGAATCATCAATATCTAGAAGAAAATATTTGCTTAGTTATTTTGGTGAGAAATATGATCCATTAGTTTATAATGATAATGACATGGATGATAATTCAAGATATCCAAAAGATAAGATTAATGTGAAGGATCAAATGATAATATTAATCAAAAATCATTTTTCAGATAACAAAAAAGTCTTTCTAAGAGATGTTGTGAAAAAATTGCCATTATCAATTGAAGATAGAATTGACGAAAGATTTTGGAAAACTATACTAACATACTCAATTATAGAAGGGATACTTGAAAAAGACATCAATGATTTGGGTTCAGTAAAAATTTCTAGATTAGGTAAAGAATACATTTTAAATCCTACAGATTTTTTTGTTTCAAGAGATAATGATTTTAGTAAATCCAATAAGAGAAAACAAGGACTGGCTAAAGTTTCATTAGTGGATATTGAGCTTATGAAAAAGTTAATTATACTTAGAAAGGATATTGCAAAAAAGAAATCTCTTCCACCATATGCTATACTTCAAGAGTTTTCTCTTGAAGATATGACTTATAAATATCCAACATCATTAGATGAATTTAAAAACATTAATGGAGTAGGTGAGGGTAAGGTTGTGAAATTTGGTCATCAATTCATAAAACTTATTAAAGAATATATTGAAGAAAATGATATTGTTAAATCTGATGAAGTAGTTTTAAGAACCTCAGGATCAAAGTCATCCAAAAAGTTATCACTTATTCAAAATGTAGATAAAAAAATCCCTTTAGATGAGATAAGTGAATCAAGGGGAATTGAATTTAATGTTTTGCTACTAGAACTAGAAAGCATTGTCTTTTCTGGAACAAAGTTAGATATAGATTATTATGTTGACGATATTCTGGATGAAGATCAACAAGAAGAACTTCACGAGTATTTCCTTGAAAGTGAAAGTGAGGATATATCAATTGCACTTCAAGAATTAGATGGAGAGTATGATGAGGAAGAGCTTAGAATTTACAGAATCAAATTCCTCAATGATGTCTCTAATTAACTACATTATATTCGAGTGAAATAACATATTTAAAAGAATTCTATTAGTACCAAACCAAAAGGCTCTAAAATTTGTATTATCAGTCATTAATAAAATTTTCCCTTTACCACTTCTGATAACCTTAAATGGTGATGCCTTCTTTAATAATGATAGATTTTCTTCAGAAATATATCCACTCATTAGAGGATTAGATGAATAAACTATAGGGTTGTTAAAGCTCTGCTCACTTTTAGTCATGAAGACGTTAGAGTTTCTAAATAATGGTAATGAATTAGACTCAATACCATAGTTAATAGGATGGCTTTTATCAATGATTGAATTAAAAATTGCTCCACCCGTTTGTTGAGCTCCATAGAAGCTTTGCCTTTCTGAAAAAGTGACATCATCGGCAGTTATTTCATTTGTGTGAAAGTCTATTTCAGATAAATTTGATGAAACCCACTTAACAGAGTTTCTGTAAGCGATTAAATTACCTCCATCCTTTATATAATCATTAATTTGATTTTTATTAATATTCCCACCAGTTGATTGATATTGATAACCTTCACTGTAATCTGGAAGGATTATATGAGTATATCTACTTAAATCAATGAAGCCAAGATCACTAACATCTAATTTAGTGATAGGAATATTAAACCTGGTATCAAGAAGATGCCATATCTCACCAGCATCATAACTTCTAACACCTTCACCTACAATAAGACCAATCTTAGGCTCTTTGACAATTTCAAAGTTATTAGACCCTAAATCAATCCCTTCAGTTATACCGGTAGATTGAGATTTAACATTTATACCAGTTTTTGATGAAACCTCAACTAACAGATTGTATATTTCATCAGAATTAAGAGATTGATTTTGAACAGAAACCATATAAGTACCATAGTCAAAATTTTCTCCATTTATCGAAAATGTTCTAGTTGCTGTTTTAACTCTTAATCCTTTTTTTATTAATTCATAAACTGCTGCTTGAGCATAATAATCATGCGGTTCAAATATGTATGCATAATCTGATTTATCATCAACGCTTCCAGTTATTTTTTCTAAATTTTCTACTTCTTTAGATTTTATTCCTAGTCTACCTGCCTTATTTAATCTGTCTGTATTATCATAGTTTACATTAAAAGCTAATGGAAAAGTCCATGCTGAAACATCATAAAATAAACTGTCTTTAAAGGTTGTTTGAGTGTCAAACATAGCTTTTATCAAGGTTCTTTTTGGTTGATTAAGAGGAACTATATAACTATTGTCTTTTGAGTATTTCGTTCCGTTTATCTCAACATCTTGAGATAGCGTATTAAATTTAATTTTGTGACTATTTAAAACCTCAGCAAGGTGATGAACAGTAGATTTATCTTTCTGCTTGCCAAAAATAATACTTTCATACTTTTTAGCAGGATCTATCTGGTTATCATGAAAGTCCTTCATATAATTAAGTAGTTTGACTCTCATATTTTGTGCAGCCTTTAGAGTTGAAAAAGCTGTAGTTAACTGATTTCTGATTGTGAAAGGGAAAGTTAGTATCCCATTGACACTTTCCTGTATATGTCCTCTAGAACTTCCTTGTTCAAACAATATTCCAATACTTCCATTAGCATCTGGGTATGTTGAAGCTTTCCCAAAGAAAAAATCATCATAACTTTCTTCAGAATAATAAAGAGATCCAATTTTATTTAAAGCATCCTCATGGTAAGTTCCAATCTCTTTTGTAAGAGCTTGATTTATATCTGAGATCAAAGGATTCTTTCTTTCTGGAACACCAGGTTGAAAAAAGAATGATGAATTTGTTCCCATCTCATGATGATCAGTAAGTATGTTAGGCATCCATTTTGTAAATGTTTCTATTTTCGCATTAGTTTCTGGTAATTGATTTGGAAGCATGTCTCTATTTAAGTCAAACCAATAATGATTTGTTCTCCCTCTTGGCCAGTATTGATTATATTCTCTATCACTAGGATCAGGATTTAAGCTTTGATTTTTATTCATATTAGCCCATTGTGAAAATCTTTGAAGACCATCTGGGTTGAAACTTGGGTCTAATAAAATTACAGTATTATCGAGAAGTTCTTTTGTCTCATCAGAATCACTGGCAAGAAGATGATACATTAATAGTAAGCTAGCATTTGACCCACTTGGTTCATCTCCATGAACAGAAAACCCTTGATAAACTACAATTGGCATATTAGAAGTATCAATATCAATATTTTTAGAATCTGATAATCTAAGATGTTGTTGTCTAATTTCTTCAAGATTAGAGAGGTTAGATTCACTCGTTATAATCATTAACCATGATGTTCTATTTTCATATGTCTTACCCCTTTTAATTAATTTAACTCTATTAGAAGATTTAGAAAGCTCTTGAACGTAATGACTAAGTTTGTCATGACTTACATGAAATTCTCCTACTTGATGACCAATCACACTTTCAGGTGTCGGAATTGAAGAATTGTATTGACTCATGTCATTTAGATAGTAGTCCATTTGTACTTGAGCATTCAAACAGAATATTGGGGCTAGAATAAAAAATAGTTTTTTCATAGTATGGAATTAATTTAATATTTATTGATCATCATCTTCAAAGTCAACGTCTGCAAAGTCTTTTTCTTCTTCAACATTTTCTTCTTCAACATTTTCTTCTTGTTGATTTTGATCTTCAGAATTTTCTTTCTTTACTTTCTTTGATTCAAAATCTTTATCGTGTTTTTCGCTGATTACTTCAGTTCCTTTGTTTTCAATAATATAGTCACAAGTTTCTTTTAATGAAGAATTAAATTCTGCAAAGTCTTCTTTGTATAGGTATATTTTATGCTTTTTGTAGTAAAAAGTCCCATCTTCATTAGTAAATTTTTTGCTTTCAGTTATTGTTAGGTAATAATCTCCAGCTTTTGTTTCTCTTACATCAAAAAAATAAGTTCTTCTTCCAGCTCTTAATGCTTTAGAGAATATTTCTTCAGCATTGTAATCATTTTGATTTTCCATAATTTGTATTTTAATCAAATATAATCAAATCTACTTATTAACCTCGCTGTTTTGTTTTGTGTTGAGCTCTTTATAAAAACCTTTTTTAGAAATTAATTCATTATGAGTTCCGTTCTGAACTATCTTACCATTTTCTAAAACAATTATCTTATCTGCATGTCTAACACAAGAAACTCTATGACTCACAATTAATAATGTTTTATTATTAAAATTATTCTTCAAATTACTAATGATCCTATCTTCTGTATCAGAATCTAAAGAAGAAAAACAGTCATCAAATAAATATATCTCAGAATCTTTTATAAAAGATCTTGCTATTGAAAGTCTTTGAACTTGACCTCCGGATAAAGTGACTCCTCTTTCCCCTAGAATTGTATCATATCCTTTGTCAAATTTTAATATTTCAGAATCTATTTCAGATAAAACTGCAGCTTTTTGAACTTGATCTTTAGTAGCTTTTGGGTTTCCAAACTGGATATTTTTTTGAATAC